>MDTE01156463.1_pt1 | contig 71673 bp, 72 predicted proteins | sample 811231 | NCBI WGS metagenome assembly MDTE01 (sample SAMN05326651, study PRJNA326480) | marine metagenome | isolation source: seawater | place: Indian Ocean: Red Sea | collected 2010
ACCAAAGAACTGCTTTTAGTGCAAGATCTGATACGCAGCCATCTTTCGGAAGATATCTACGTCGCTGCATACAGAGGCCAAACCCTGCACCTGATCGCCCGATCCAGTGCAGTCGCCACACAGCTCAGGTATCGACAGCGTAACATCATTTCTTTGCTTCGCCAGCGATATTCTATTGACAAACTCAAGGTTACTGTACGACCCAACGAGCCCGACCCTCCACAATTCCTCAATCCAGCAATACCGCCATCGACTAAAAACGCGGGGCAAATTACGGATACGGCTAAATATATCGAAGATGAAGGGTTACGCAAAGCGCTAATTAAGCTGTCAGAGAGAGCTAATGCAGCTAACCCTGTTCCATAATCAAGGGCATGGAATAAGCTAGGGGCGCGTCTTCCGTCGTATCAAAGGTAACTATTTCCCATGCATCTGGCTGATTTAGTACAGCCTCGCGCAACGCATGGTTTGCAGTGTGTCCCGACTTGTAGCCGATAAACTCTCCAATCAGACTGTGACCAAGAAGGTAAAGGTCACCAATTACATCTAGTATTTTATGACGAACGAATTCATCTCTATGCCTTAGGGGTTCCTCGTTGAGAATTCGGTAATCGTCAACAACAACTGCATTATCTAGGCTACCGCCCTGTGCGAGGTTTCTCTCCCGCAGGTGATCAAATTCCTGCATCAAACCGAAAGTTCGGGCACGACTCACGTCTTTCACATAGGATGTACTGGAGATATCAACTTGGGCAGCCTGTTCTTTGATAACTGGATTATCGTACACAATCGTATGACTAACCCTGAATCCGTCATATGGCTGGATCGTCACGGATTGCTCATAGGAAGAGCCAAAAGTGTCACTTAACGAGACTTTCTTATTGAATTTTATGAACTTCTTCAGTGCATTTTGCTCTTCGATACCTGCAGATTGGATCAAAAATACAAAAGTACCCGCGCTGCCATCCATAATTGGCATTTCTGAGCCACTTATCTCGACATAAACATTGTCTATGCCCAGACCACAAAGCGCTGACATTAAATGCTCTATAGTGGCAACTCGCTGGCCATCTTTCATGAGCGTGGTAGCTAACGTGGTATCACCTACATAATCAGTTCTGGCGGGGATTTCAACAATAGGATCTACATCCTCACGAATGAAAACGACACCAGTATCAATCTGAGCAGGCCTAAGCGTGAGATATACCTTTTCGCCAGTGTGAAGTCCGACACCTGTGGCGCGAATGACGTTCTTGAGCGTTCTCTGCCTAATCATTATTCTTATTATCCCCAGTGCGGCGCAAATGCTATCAGATTCTCGTCCTCAGCTCTATGCCACCGCGCTACAACTTTGACTCCAAAATGCTAAAAAGGTTGCACAAAAGTCCTTAAATAGGCGTTCTAATCCGCCTGACGACGCAAAAATGCTGGAATATCTAGATATTCCGGATCTTTACCCTCCTCGATTTCATCCGCACCTCCCTCAATGATGCAATTTCGTGTAACTGTGGGCTGGTCAAACTCTCCCCAATCCACGGGCCCATCCCCTGCCACTTTTTTCTGTACTTCTTTGCTAATGACCTTTTGCTTCTCAAACTGTTCTGTACCAAGGCCCGTCGCAACGACTGTTACACGCAACTGGTCATCCATATCGGTATCGATCACCGTACCAATGACAATGGTCGCGTTTTCGGACGCAAAACCTTCAATAGCGGCACCAACTTCTGAGAACTCGCCCAAAGAAATACTGGCCCCTGCTGCGATATTGACCAAAATTCCACGTGCTCCATTGAAATCAATATCTTCTAGAAGTGGGCTGCGCACAGCAGCTTCCGCTGCTTCACGGGCTCTACTCGCGCCACTTGCCAAGCCACTACCCATCATAGCCATACCCATTTCACTCATCACAGTACGCACATCTGCAAAATCAACGTTAATCATTCCCGGACGGATAATAAGATCCGCAATGCCTTGAACTGCACCAAGCAGGACATCATCAACCGCACCGAAAGCTTCAAGCAGGGGTTTGTCCTCGCCCATAATCGAAAGGAGCTTCTCATTGGGAATCGTAATCAACGAGTCAACATGTCCCGAGAGTTCTGCAATACCCGCCTCTGCTATTTTCATCCGCTTTCGACCCTCGAAAACGAATGGTTTGGTAACAACCGCTACAGTTAAGATGCCAAGCTCGCGCGCAATCTCTGCAACAATTGGCGCTGCACCAGTTCCGGTGCCACCACCCATTCCCGCAGTGATAAATACCATGTCGGCACCACGTAATACTTCCGCAATGCAATCACGGTCTTCCATTGCAGCATCTTTGCCCATGACAGGATTAGCTCCGGCACCAAGCCCCTTGGTAATTGAAGTCCCAAGCTGAAGTAACGTCCTCGACGATAAATTCTGTAACGCCTGTGCATCTGTATTTGCACATATGAAATCTACTCCCTTAATATTCTGAGAGACCATATGCTCCACGGCGTTTCCGCCCCCGCCTCCAACACCAATCACCTTGATTACAGCACTTTGCGGTTCGTTATCGACCAGTTCAAACATTATTCACCCTCCTCAGGTAAAGATTTTTAGAAGAATCCATTGTTTTTTTGATCATATACTTCAACCCATAAACCAGTTCTTAACCCGTTTCACTACGCTATCCATTTCATCTTGAGACACGGTCATTCCATCCATCTGTCTGTGCGCTGCATACTGCAACAGTCCCACTGCTGTCGAATAAATAGGATTTTTAACTATGTCCGAAAGACCTGACACGCCGACCGGTTTTCCAATACTAACCGGCATGTGAAAAATCTCTTCCGCCAACTCCACAACACCTTCCATCTTCGACGTGCCACCGGTCAGCACGATGCCCGCCGCCACCAAGCTCTCGAAACCACTGCGTCTTAACTCAGCCTGAATCAAAGTAAAAAGTTCGTCGTAACGTGGCTCAACAACTTCGGCTAAAGCCTGGCGCGAAAGACCTCTATCGGATCGATCACGGACACTAGGCACCTTAATCGTTTCATTCTCTCCAGCCAGGCTCGCGAGCGCACAGGCATACTTTATTTTGATCTCCTCAGCATGGAGCGGAGGGGTTCGTAGCGCCATAGCAATATCGTTAGTTACTTGGTCTCCCGCTATGGGGATCACTGCCGTGTGGCGTATGGCGCCATCGGTAAATACAGCGATATCAGTTGTACCTCCACCAATATCCACTAAACAGACACCAAGATCCTTTTCATCCTCCGTTAGTACCGCATAGCTAGACGCAAGCTGCTCAAGAATAATGTCTTTAACCTCCAGCCCACATCGCTTAATGCACTTTTCGATATTCTGTGCTGCGTTAACAGCACAAGTAACAAGGTGGACCTTCGCCTCCAGCCGAACGCCCGACATACCCAGTGGGGTTTTGACATCTTCTTGATTGTCTATGACATATTCCTGAGGAAGAATGTGCAGGATCTTCTGGTCGGCAGGAATCGCTACCGCCTGGGCAGCGTCAATCACCCGATCTATATCGGGTAAAAACACTTCCCGGTCGCGTATCGCAACTATCCCATGGGAGTTCAGGCTACGAATATGACTTCCCGCAATACCTGCGAATACCGAATGTATCTGACAGCCAGCCATCAACTCCGCCTCCTCAACAGCTCGCTGAATCGCTTGAACAGTAGAATCAATATTGACCACAACACCCTTCTTCAATCCCTTTGTCGAGGGGTGACTGCCAATCCCAACTATATCCACATCTCCTTCAGGCGATAATTCGGCAACAATCGCAACAACCTTCGAAGTCCCGATATCAAGCCCAACAATCATCTGATGTCCACTTGAACTATTCATAAGCTCACATCTCTCTGCAGTTTGAAGTTCTTTGCTATTTTTAGTTTTTCGTGCCACTCAACGGACACACCATTGTTGTATCTCGCATCAACTCGAACAGGAGTACCCAGTGATTCCTCACCCGCTATTTCCTGCAAAACGTCAATGGCTCTATGCAATCTCTGACGGATATTTTCTTTACCCAACGCAATTCGTATTCCTGATTGATCCTGGAATCCCCATGCTCCCCGGTTATTCAACCTAAGCGTCTCGATGGCTCTTCCTGATTTGAAGAGCGCTCGATTCAACTGTTGGTACTCGTTCATTACCCGAGGCGCAGACCCTTTTGGGCCATACAGCTGCGGTAAATCTCCACCAACGATTAAATCGGTAATAAAAACCTCACCTCTGTCATTGATATATCCATCATCATTCCAGTAGGCGATTGGCTGCTCCATACGGATATCCAGCTCAAGATCATTGCGCCACTTACGTGCGATATATACCCTGTGGATCCAATCGATCTCCTGCAGATGCAAGCGGATCTCGTCGAGATCTGACAGATCCACACCAGATCGCAGCGCATCAAGCACCTGCGCCTGCTGATTCACCGTCAGTTCGTTTTTTAACGCGATACTGCGGTCCTGCCCCATAAAAGCTGAGGCAAGTAAGAAGCAAGCACCACTCAGAAGCCCGCTGGCTATGAAAAAAATAATGGGCCTATAGTTCATACTTACACCCTCCTCTCCGCCCAACCTAAGGTGAGTTCGCTGGCTAGTTGAGCAGTCTCTCCGGCACCTTGCGTTAACAGCAAATCTCCCGCTTGAAGAACGCTATTCAGATGTGATGGGACATCCTTAATTTCAGCTACGTAATCCACCCGACTGCGCTGTTTCAATTTATTGTAAAGGTCACGACCTGTCGCCCCTGATATTCTCGCCTCCCCTGCCGGATAGACATCCAGCAAGATCAAGTAGTCCACTGCGGACAAGACATCGATAAATTGATCGAACAGCTCCAGAGTTCGCGTGTATCTATGCGGCTGATAGACCATTACCAATCGACTTCCCGGCCAGCCATCCCGCACCGATTCAATGGTCGCTTGGACTTCACTTGGGTGGTGCCCATAGTCATCGACCAAAACGAACTCTCCGTCCTTGACTGAAAAGGTGCCATGGATTTCGAATCGACGCTCTACCCCTTGAAAATCAGCAAGACCCTTCACAATATCTTCGTCATGAATCTTCTCGTCGATCGCGATAGCAATCGCCGCAAGGGCATTGAGCACGTTGTGGCGTCCCGGCATAGCCAGTTTGATCTCCAGGTCCGTCTGAGAGTTTGGCCGACTTACCCTGAAACTAGAAATGTGTGCTTGCTGGGAATAGTCATATGCTCGAATGTCGGCGTCAGCATCAACTCCGTAAGTCAGAACTGACCTTTTAATATCCGGCAAAATCGAGCGAACCACCGGATCGTCGATGCAGGCAACTACCAGACCATAAAATGGGAGGTTGTGAATGAACTCTACAAAAGCTGATTTTAGCTTTTGAAAGCTGCCGTCATAGTTACTTAGGTGATCACGATCAATATTCGTCAAGACCACGACCATCGGCTGTAAATGCAGGAACGACGCATCACTTTCATCGGCCTCCGCTACCAAATAACGATTCGCACCAAGTTTGGCGTTTGATTCGGCACTGGTCAGCAAACCACCAATGATAAAAGTAGGATCAAGTTTGGCCTGCGCCAACACGGATGCAATCAGGCTGGTCGTCGTCGTTTTTCCGTGGGTCCCCGCGACGGCTATTCCATGACGATAACGCATCAATTCGCCCAACATTTCCGCTCTGGGGACCACAGGCACCCTACTCTCCAGCGCTGCAGCAACTTCCACGTTGTCAGGATCTATCGCCGCCGAAACGACCACCACATCCGCGCCGCATACATTCTCCGCAGCATGGCCAATAAAGACCTCCACACCGAGGCTCTTCAACCGGTCAGTTACAGCTGAACACACAAGATCGGATCCCGATATCTCGTAACCCTGGTTAAGCAACACCTCGGCGATTCCGCACATGCCAGCGCCTCCAATGCCCACGAAATGTATGCGTCTTATTCGTCGCATCTCGGGCGCCTCTGTAAAGCCACTACCTTGCACGTGACCTCCTTTTCTCATTCCTGCATTCATACTCCACGCGAAGCAAGATACCAACGAACACACAACTGACAATCAGGCTGTTGCCGCCATAGCTCATAAGCGGCAACGTCAGACCTTTCGTTGGCAGTACTCCAAGGTTGACGCCAAGGTTGATGCAGGCTTGAACTCCTAACATAAGTCCAGCCCCATAGGCTACGTACGCATGGAAAGGCTTACCGTTTTCCTGCGCTGTTTTACCGATCCAAAGCGCACGCAGCATCAACACACAGAACAAAGAAATCACCAAAGTCGCACCAACCAGTCCCAGTTCTTCTGCCAATATGGAAAAAAGAAAGTCAGTATGAGCCTCAGGAAGGAAAAAAAGTTTTTGAATGCTGTTTCCAAGACCAAGGCCATAAAAGTCGCCCCTACCGAAGGCGATAAGCGCCTGAGTTAACTGATAACCACCCTCATATTTATGCTCCCAGGGGTCAGTAAAAACTGTCAGTCTCGCCAGACGATAAGGCTGCAACACGGCTAGCAATCCACCAGCAGCAATAAAGGCGACCAGCAGCGGCATAAAGTATCGAATCGGTGCACCCGCAAGAAAAATTATGCCAAGGACCGAGACCATGATTACCACTGAGGCACCGAAATCTGGTTGTTCCATTAACAGAAGCACTAGCCCTACCAGGATCGTGAGTGGCTTTACAAAGCTGCGAAGGTGAGCTTGTTTCATGCCACCAACACGAACGAGATGACCCGACATGTAAATAACAATGAACAACTTCAGAAACTCTGAACCTTGTATAGTAAAGAATCCCAGAGAAATCCATCTTGCGCTCCCATTCACCTCTCGTCCAACGCCTGGGATCAATACCAAAACAAGAAGTGCGAAGCCAAGCAACAACAGGGGTACATCTACCTTCTGCCAAATCTTTACCGGCAACCCGATGGCGAACGCCCCCGCTGATACGCTGATTCCAAGATACACCGCATGCTTGAGAAGCAGATGGAAGGGGCTGCCGTAGTTTCTCGCTGACATTTCTATTGATGCGGAAGCCACCATGACTAAACCAACCAATATCAACAGCAATGCCGTAGTAAACATAACCGGGTCAAGCGGGAACCTTTCATGCACTGATTTAACTGAGATATTCCGGGTCATGAGATAAAGCCTGCAATCAGAGATTTAAAGGCAGTTCCCCTTGCTCGATAGCTGTCGAACATATCAAAACTGGCACACGCAGGAGAGAACAGCACCACGTCGCCATAAGTCGCTTGACCCATCGCAAATGTGACAACCTCCTCCAGCGTCGCACAAGACTCAACCGGACACACCCCATCAAGACAGTCGATAATCTCTTCTTTGACACTACCAAAGACTATCGCCTGCTTAACGAAATCCCTAGCAACGACCTTTAGCGGAGAGAAGTCCGTATTCTTTGAAATACCTCCCAGGATGAGGACGATGTTCCTTTCCTTGCCAAAATTCCGAATGGCGGCTTCACAGGAAGCAACGTTAGTCGCCTTTGAATCATTGTAGACAGACACCCCACCGACTTTGCCCACTAATTCGCAGCGATGTTCTAGGCCCTGAAATCCTTTGAGATCACTCAACATTGCTTCCATGTTGAGGCCAATCGCAGACCCCAGGGCAAGCGCAGCCATACAATTGAGCACGTTATGCATCCCATCGACCGGAAGGACTTCGACTGCAATTAGCCTTTCATCTCCTCGGCCAATAAACTTTTTACCATCAGCCTCAATAATCCCAAAGTCGGAGGGAGACGATGGGGCCTCGGCACCAAAAGATCTAATGTCACTAGATGACGGAATGGGGAACTCCGTATTTATTTCACGATTTACGATTGCGTGGCAACAGTTTCGGTACACGTTGCTCTTAACGCCATAATAGGAATCAAGAGACTCATAACGATCCAGATGATCCGGTGTCAAATTCAGTACGACTGACGCAATCGCAGGCAATTGGGTCGCCAGTTCCAGCTGAAAACTCGACACCTCCACAACATAGAGGGTGGCCTCGTCGCTAAGCAGGTCTAGGCACGGTTTGCCAATGTTACCGCCAACGAACACACCCTGCCGCTGTGTACTTGCAAGATGACCAACCAGAGCCGTAACGGTACTCTTACCATTAGATCCTGTAATGGCAACAATCGGCGCATTGGCTAACTCGCCAAACATGGCCACATCACCGGTCATCGCTACGCCATGGTCTATTGCCTCAACCAGCAAAGGTGAGGATAGTGGAACCCCAGGACTAACAACTATCTCAGTGGCGCCCAAAATTAACTCCCGATTAACCTTTGAGAAAAGGACATCAGAGTTGATCTCCCGCAGTGACCCCAACCGCTCAGGGACGGGGTTGTCATCAACGACCGAGTATTTAATTCCATTCTTTTCAAAATACCTTGCACAGCTAAGTCCTGTTTCACCAAGCCCGAAAATCACTTTGTGCACCTTTGACAAAATTCCACTACGCCAAATGAGCAATGTCTAAACACTGCTCCACGACCTTAAAATCGCTAAAAGCCTGTTTCTCGCCCTGTATTTCCTGATGGGCCTCATGTCCTTTCCCTGCTATCAGCACCACATCCTGTCCGCCTGCCTGCCTAATCGCGCGGCTGATCGCTACCTCACGAGAAAGTTCAACTTCATACTCTTTACCTGCGTCAACCCCCTCAACTATATCGTTAACAATTTCCTGCGGATCCTCTAACCTTGGATTGTCATTGGTTACTATCAGGTGATCTGCATTCTGCGACGCGATCTCACCCATTTCTGCACGCTTGCCCACATCCCGATTCCCACCACAACCGAATACGCACCAGACTTCACCAGAAACATGTTCTCTAAGAGCGAGCAGAGCTTTGTGTAGTGCGTCGGGTGTATGTGCATAATCGATCACCACCAACGGTTGTCCCGTCCGTCGTACCGCCTGCATCCTTCCTGGAAGGTTCGTTATATGGCCAATCACCTCAGCTATCTCATCCAGGTCATAGTCCAGTACACCCAGCACACAGACGGTCGCCAACAGATTACTGATGTTGAAACGACCAAACAGATTTGAACTGATAGTAGATGCGCCCCAGGGACTATCTAGTTTGAATGAAACACCTCGCTCACTGATATCTATGGAACTCGCTACCACATCAGCTTTGTTCGCCACACCATAGAAGATTCTGTCCGCTGACACATCGCTGGACATCGCACCACAATACGGATCATCGGCATTGAAAATCGCTGTTTTCAAATGGGGCCACTGGAGCAACTGCTTTTTCGATTTCAAGTAAGCATCCATTGAGTCGTGGTAGTCCAAATGGTCACGAGACACATTCGTAAAGGCCGCAATATCTATGCTGGTCCCGTTCAGCCGACGTTGGTTCAGACCATGAGACGAGGCCTCTAGCGCCACCATGGCACAACCTTGGTCAACTAATGATGCAAGCGTTGACTGCAAAGTAACCGCAGCCGGTGTCGTCAGACCGTCGGTCAACCGCACGTCGAGTTTATCCGGCATACCTGCACCAAGTGTTCCAACGACGCCGCATCGGATTCCGAGGGCATTCGCCGAATTTGCGACAAAATTTGCCACGGAAGTTTTACCGTTGGTTCCAGTCACCGCGAAAACAGTGAGCGCTTTCGATGGTTCACCAAAGTACCGGCTCGCAATATTGCCGCTTTTTGCGCGCAGACCAGCGATTGGAAGAATTTGAGCTGATCCCGCGTTAGCTGGTACTGGTGGTTCACACAGAATGACTGCAGCGCGATCTGCCACTTCGCCTATGTATTTCCTTCCGTCATGGTCGATTCCGGGCATGGCCAGGAAGAGATCTCCCTCCCTCAACTTGCGAGAGTCATCTGTAATACCACTTACCCAGATGTCCCCGCTGAGCACCTCATCAGGAACAAGTTGACTTAACATGGTCATCCCGAGGCCACCATTTGCTGTCGTGGCGGCACGTTCAACACTCTCAACGCACCCGCCATCACTCTCGCGAATACAGGCGCGGCGATTGCACCTCCTCCATACTCCTCGGTACTCGGCTCGTTAATTAGCACCACAGCAACCAATCGCGGATCCTCTGCCGGGATCATTCCGGCGAAAAAGGCTATGTGGGCTGTATCCTCATAGCCGGACTCCCCGATCTTACGCACCGTACCGGTCTTGCCTGCAACCTCATACGCTGGAACTGCTGCTTTGACCCCAGTACCTTCGGTGATCACTGCTCGCAGCATCAATTTGATGTCATCTGAAACAGCCTTACTCAGGACTCTCTCTTCATTTACCGGCACGTTATTTAGCAAAGTGATATCGCGCTTAACACCACCTGATGCGATTGCCAGATAGGCACTTGCGAGTTGGAGTGGGGTAACGGTCAAACCATAACCATAGGCAAAAGTTGCCCTCTCGATATCGGTCCATCGTCGATGGTTGGGTAGGTAACCAGCCCTTTCCCCTGGAAACCCGAAGCCCGTGCCCTCACCAAATCCTACGTCTCGGAACATCGTCCAGACATCGTATTCGTTTAATGTTAGTGCTAGCTTGCTAATACCTACCTGACTAGAAGTGGCGATGATCTCGGATAGATTGATGACGCCTCGATTCGAGGGATCGCGAACGGTAAAGTCCCCTACGCGCACAAAGCCTGGGTGGGTGTCGATCTCACTCTCCGATTGATAGCCTGACTGCAGCGCAACGGCAACTGTAAACGGTTTTACTGTTGACCCTGGTTCAAATTCATCGGTAGCCGCTCGATTGCGAACGGCTGCCAAATCAAGATTAAGTCTATTGTTTGGGTTGTAAGCCGGTTGATTTACCATGCTAACAACCTGTCCTGTTCGCACATCAAGGATCACGATAGAACCCGATGCTGCTTGGTAATGTGAGATAGCTGACTTCAACTCTCTGTACGCCAAAAATTGCAGGCGAAGGTCAATGCTGAGGTCTAAATTTCGTCCAGGAGTAGCATCTTTAACCGGCATGAGATCGCGGACGATCTCTCCATACAGGTTCTTCAAAACTTTTTTCTTTCCAGGTGATCCAGCCAACCATTCGTCAAAAGACAATTCAAGACCTTCCTGACCCCGATCATCAATATCCGTATAGCCAACCACATGTGCAGAGACTTCGCCTGCTGGATAGTAACGATGGTATTCCTTCTCTTCATATACTCCTGCCACATTGAGGGCCAACACTTTTCGTGCTTCTGATGGTGCTAGGTGCCGTCGCAGGTAAACATAGTCCCGACCCTGGGCGCGATTGATTTTCTCGACAATCGCATCGAACGGAACTTTAATATAATCTGCTAGTAAACGTAGCTGGGCTTGATCCTGCGTAATCTTCTTGGGATCCGCCCACAAAGAAACTACAGGCGAACTCACTGCCATTGGTTTCCCATTCCGATCTCTAATCATTCCTCGATGAGCATTGATTCTCTCCATGCGTATAGTCCGCTGATCACCTTGATCCTTAAGAAAATCCTTTTCAATGAGATACAGATAGGCAAGCCGGGCTTCCAGAAGTGTCCCTACAACGACCACTGCACACGCAACTAGTAGCACGCGCATGTCTATTTCCTCACCACGATGACTTCGCTCATTTCCGGTGGAATCATGTTCAATTCATTACGCGCAATCTGATCAACTCGAGCATTATTGGACCAAGCGCTCTGCTCCAATAAAAGCTTTCCGTACTGACTCTCCAGATCGTCCTGCTTCTTCTGCAACGCCTGCAGTTCGCGGTACATATTTCTCGTTTCGTGGGATGCGCCAACAACACCAAGCGCTGAAATAACAAACAACCCACCTAAGACGATACCGATTAGTCTTTGGCCCTGACCGAGCCACCGAAATGTATCTAGCAGAGCATTCATCTGGCTTTCTCCGCTGCTCTCATAATGGCGCTACGTGCTCGGCGATTGGTGCCGAGCTCTCCGACGCTCGCGCGCACAGGCTTACCTAACGACCTCAATGACCGCTTTATGTCCTTGTCTCTAATCGGGAGCCTATTAGGCAAAGATCCTCTTTCCATCTCCCTTATAAAACGCTTTACGATCCTGTCCTCAAGAGAATGGAAGCTGATAACGACTAGCCGACCACCCGAGGAAAGCAATTCCACGACATCTGAAAGGCACTCCTTAAGTTCCTCTAGTTCTCGATTGATGTGAATGCGTATTGCCTGGAATGACCTAGTCGCTGGGTGTTTACTCTTCTCTGTGAATGGAACAGCAGACTCAATGATTTCAACCAGTAGTTTGGTGCGATCAATCTTCTGAGTTTTCCTGACTTCAATAATAGTTTTTGCAATACGTCTTGCGAATCGTTCCTCCCCATAGGTTCTAAGAACTTCAACAATCTCAGTCTCTGAGGCGACTTGAACCCACTCGCTGGCTGATATGCCCTGATCACGGTCCATACGCATATCCAGTGGGCCGTCCTCAGAAAAACTAAATCCACGGTCCGCGGAATCAAGCTGCGGCGACGAAACTCCCAGATCTAAAAGAACACCATCTACCGAGTTCATTTCGCAACCAGCGGCATATTTTGCAACCCGACTAAAAGAGCCATGCACGACAGTAACCCGATCATCGCTAGAGAATCTCTCTCGTGCATGGATTATGGCTTCGCTGTCTTTATCTATCACCAGCAATCGCCCTTCATCGCTAATCTTGTCAGCTATTGCTTGGCTGTGACCACCTCTTCCGTACGTACAGTCAACGTAGCTTCCCTTAGGATTAGTTACGAGGGTATCTACTGCGTCTTGGAGGAGAACAGTTTTGTGAGCGCGCACCACAGACCTCAACTACAGAGATAAAGATTTAAGTTCGTCTGGGATCTCCAGACTAGTAGGGTCAGACAACCATGCGTCTCTTCTTGTCAACCAATGCTCTTCGTTCCATAGCTCTAATTTTGCACCCTGACCAAGTAACACACCCTTCTTCTCGAGCTGCGCGTACTCCCTTAGTGGTGGCGTAAGAAGAACACGCCCGCTGCCGTCCATCTGAATGTCAGTCGCGTGCCCTATCAACAATCGCTGAACACGTCTAGAGGCGATTTCGAAACTGGATAGATTCTCGACCCTACGTTGAATGTCCTCCCATTCAGGGCGCGGGTAGATCAGCAAACACGTTTCCTCAGTATCAATGGTCACAACCATCTCACCAGCGCAGTGTTGGACTAACTTTTCGCGATAGCGAACCGGGATCGCCAGTCTCCCCTTTGCATCAAGATTTATGTTGTTTACGCCTCGAAACACCTAGTTGTGTATCCTATAATTGCGATTCAGGAATTATGCGTTTGTGGAAAGATCTTAATCCGGTGTTTCCTGTTAGATTTCCCACAAAATCACATAATTACCCACTTTTTGTCACGATGCACAATAAAAAGGGGACAACAGCTTGTCAAGCGGATCCAAAGAGCAAATTTTTGTTAAAACACAACAACTTAGGTGATATTCCCAAGTTAATAGCAAGGTGCCTCAGAGAAAAGAAATCAATACAGCTAGATAGTGCTTATAGTTAAAGTAATCTCTTAACTGTTAAGCCTCATAGACTAATTTCATATAAAAAAGATAGTTATTATAATAAGAGTTGACAATAAGCCGGGTTCTGTCATGGACAATCATTCATCTACGATCCATGTCACCATGAATCTTTAGCGACCTACCCGAACCCAACTGCGGGATCACAGTATTAGGATTCCTATTTGATCTTGCTCCAGGTGGGGTTTACACTGCCGCTTGTGTTACCACACGCGCGGTGCGCTCTTACCGCACCATTTCACCCTTACCCTAAAAGGGCGGTATATTTTCTGTTGCACTTTCCGTAGGCTCACGCCTCCCAGGCGTTACCTGGCACCTTACCCTGTGGAGCCCGGACTTTCCTCCCCCCGTTTCAGGCGGCGATTGTCTCGTCAACTCTAAAATGCAGGTTAATGCCAAACTCGTCTCATCACAATTTATTTTTGGCTTCGAGCTTTTTTGACCGCGGGCGCTTTCTCGGCCCAGGGCATCTCTTTGAGTTCCAGCGCCACTTGGTAAAGCTGCTTGCGTGGACGCCCGATAAGCCTTGCACCAATATCCGCGGCCTTACTGGCAGGTAGCTCCCGGATCAACTCCCGCATGACTCGCTCAGCTTCCATATCAGCTAATGCTCCTTCCTTCTGGTTGCCCTCTACAATGACCACAAACTCACCCTTCCTCAGTATAGACCCATTTTCTAGCGCTTGAATGGCAGTTCCTAAAGTCCCAAGGAATACTTGTTCATGAATTTTTGTCAGTTCTCTGGCTATGGTCATCTTTCTGTCAGTACCGAATGTCTGCGCCATATCGCCTAACATTCCCAGAATTCTATGTGGAGCCTCATAAAATACAATGCTACGAAGTTCGTTGGTTAATAGCCTCAAACTCTTTCGGCGCTGCGTCTTCTTCGAAGGAAGAAATCCTTCAAACACAAAGCTGGAAGTCGCCACACCAGATACGCTTAACGCGGCACTCAGTGCACTGGCACCCGGTATTGGAATGACCACGATATTACTAGCTAGCGCCTGCTCAATCAGAGGATAGCCGGGGTCAGATATCTGGGGGGTACCGGCATCCGATACAATAGCCACATCCTCACCTTTCCTAAGGTCTGCGATAATTTTCCGCGTAACCTGAGCTTCATTGTGATCGTGATATGAGCGGGTAGGCTTATCGATACCAAGATGCTGCAACAGCCTACCGGTGTGACGTGTGTCTTCCGCAGCGATATAAGACACGTTAGCAAGTATCTTTCGGGCACGTGCAGTTATGTCCTCAAGATTTCCGATAGGCGTCGCAACAACGTATAAACTACCTAACTGTCCTGAACTTTTACTCACACATCTATCCTCGTTATCTTACGCGCAAGGTCCAGAAATCTCTAAGCAGACGAATTCTGATGTGTGATAATACCCGAAACGAAATACTAAATAATATCAATGCTAAAGCTTAGTTTACGTGTAGTTATTGTAATGGCGTTAATCGGATGTACAGCTCCTTCCGAGCGCACAGCCGAACCAACAAAACAACCAAGCGCACCGGATCAATCACTTTCAACATTACTGATCCGCGCAGAACAGACTGACGAAGTGGCTGCTACCAAATTTAGGCTAGCTGCCGCCGAGCGAGCACTAGACCTCGGTGAGATTAATCAAGCTCAACAGATTCTTGAATTGATTTCAAATCCACACGCAACGGCTGCAACTTCCATCGACTACTTAATCTTAGCGGCCCGAACTGCCGCCAAATTCGGCGATGCAAAATCCACGTTGTCATATCTTGGGGACGCGCGCTTACAATCTGCCACACTCACGGTGGAACAGCAGATTAGCATCGGCAGAACAAGATCAGATGCATATCTGCAAACCCGAAGCTTCGTCGCGAGCGCCAGAGAAAGAATCTATTTGAATCGACTGATAGAAGAAAGTGAGCTTCTGGAGAATCATGAGCAGATCTTGGGGTCTCTGATCAAGGTCCCTGCACGAAGTCTTTCAGCACAAGCTAATAGAGCAATTACGAGTGATGTTAGGGGCTGGCTATCTCTGGCAGCACTAATAAAACTGCATCAGAACGATCCCTTGCGACAGCTACAAGAGCTAAATAGGTGGAAACGAGCATGGTCGCACCATCCGGCAGCCAGAATACTTCCTCGTAGCCTAAAAATGTTGTCCAGAGTCGTTACTGAACAACCATCAATCATCGCTCTACTACTGCCGCTCCAAGGAAATCTTGGCCCCGTAGGTCAAGCCATCAAGGACGGCTTTATCGCCGCACACTATGAACAGAATGGTTCAGCAGAAATCATTATCTACGATACCACCACTGCAAGTGCGAAAGAACTGGTAAAGCGTGCCAAGACACAACGGGTGGAACTGATCATCGGCCCTCTCTCTAAGGAAAAAGTCACGGAAGTCGCATCGCTTGATCTGGACATTCCCGTACTGGCCCTAAACCGATCATCAGATAATAGCTTGAACCCAAACCTTTATCAGTTTGGCCTAGCACCAGAGGATGAAATCACGCAAGTTACGGAGCAGGCGCACAGTGAAGGACTACAGTACGCGCTTGTTATCTATCAAGAAGGAACGTGGGGATCACGCAACTTCCTAGCTTTTGAACACGATTGGAATAAAACAGGGGGCACGATCGTTGATACCACTACATTCACTAACCAGCGTGACTTCTCAGATTTGGTCAAGGGACTTCTAGACATCGACAGTAGCGAAAAACGTGCAGCAGACCTACGAAGAATTATTGGCGAACGTTTCGAATTCACCCCCCGCCGCAGACAAGACATTGACTTTGTTTTTCTCCTGACATCAAACCCAGGACCGGCACGCGGCATAAACCCAACACTAGAGCACTTCTACGCTGAAGACATTCCTGTGTACGCAACTTCGCATATTTATGAATCCAGTGAATCCTGGATTGATGCAATCGATCTGGATGGAATCAGGTTTTGCGACATTCCTTGGAAGCTGACTTCTTTTGATACCGTGCAACAGCAAATCCAGTCAACCTGGAGTAGTGCCATAGGACAGTTAGCCCCGTTCTACGCAGTCGGATTAGATGCCTATCGTTTGTATCCCCGCCTGCAGCAACTTAAAGAACTGCCTGATGAAAGGCTATTTGGCGCTACAGGAATCCTTAGACTCAATCAAAACAATGTCATTGAGCGAGAGCTTATGTGGGCACAGTTCAAGAACGGCACGCCTATAAGTATCCCGACGATTACACGGTAGGCATCTCAAAACTCAAGCAGCGAAAATCTCCCCTTTAGAAAGAAGACCTGCACCCGAAGCAAAAGCCCAAGGACATCTATAAAACAGGGGGTACCAACTCGTCTAGAAAAACCTCAGAACCAGTTGTGGTGAGATCGACCTGATCATAGCCAAAGATATAATCCTAGTATTTAGCGAAGTACTATATTGGGACGATAACTATTGCGGCGCACCTGCCGAAACCGTGACTTCTAACAAGATAGGAAAGATAATTCGTATAGCTTAGTTTTTCATGTTGAAAAACTTACGCCACCATAAACATGATTATCGATTCGATATAATCGCTATTTCTGATACGCTGGAATTAGAAGCAGGTACATTCACTCTCGATAATTATTTAGTACTGTGGGGAAAGGAGAACGTCGATGAAAAATTTACTAGTCATGTTTGTCGTCTTCAGCCTCGGTGGCTGCACAAACAGCGCGCTCGAATACGATGATTCCCTCTACTCACGACTCGACGACGAAAGAAATGAAACGCTCGCACTGAAAAACATACGCACGGCACATCCCAACCTTAAAGACGCACACATTAATGTTCATAGCTTCAAGGGCTACGTGCTAATCTCAGGTCAGGTAAGCTCCGAAGAACTCATAGGACTGACTACGGAAGTGGTCGACAGAATGCGTAACGTGGAAAAAGTCCACAACGAATTGGTCGTCGCAGGCCCAACTTCCATTATTTCAAGGACCAATGACTCATTCCTGTCAACCAAAGTCCGTGCCCAGCTGGCATCGTCGACAGATCTGCAATCAAACCGGCTAATGGTCGTCACTGAGAACGGCGTAGTTTACCTGATGGGGGTGGTCACGCGACAGGAAGCGGACCTTGCCGTGGAGGAAACCCGACAAGTGTACGGAATCCAGAAGATCGTCAAGGTATTCAATTACCTCAATTAACCTAAGCCTATCACTTCACAAGTTTTAACTTTGGAGGGCCAGGTGGCGTGGGTGCTGGGCTATCATCGTCTTCCTTCGGGAACCACATACCCTCTCCATTTTCACGGGCGACAATCCCAAGCACTGCACTTATTGGGGCATAGATTTCCATTCCAACACCCTGAAACCTGCCATCAAAAGAAAGAAAATCCTGCTCAATCTTTAGATCCCTAACTGCCGAAGGACTTATATTTAAAACGATCTGACCTTCCTTGACGTATTCTTCCGGCACATATGCACCGTCCACCGTTGCATCCAAAACGAGGTAGGGAGTACAACCATTATCCAGGATCCATTCGTGCACACCCCGTAGCAAGTACGGAACACTAGATGTCATGGACATATCTTACCCGTGCGCCGCCCTAGTCTCGCATATCCAGCTCTACTTCGGAAAGACTAGCCTGAAAAGACTCTCGACTAAAAAGATTATCCATATAATCGTAGATTGGTTTTCCATGTTTTGGAGGCAATTCGATCCCAAGCACAGGCAATCGCCAAAGGATAGGTCCCACACAGCAATCTACGAGAGTGAATTCTTCATTCATAAAAAACGGTTTTTCCGCGAAAATTGGTGCTATAGCGATTAGGCTATCGCGTAATTCCTTTCGCGCCCGGTCAATCACCGTATCCTTCGAACGCCCAGCCAAAATGGTATCTACGTAACCGCACCAATCACGCTTAATTCTATACATAAACAGTCTACTTTGAGCACGTGCCACGGGATATACAGGCAGCAGTGGAGGATGCGGAAACCGCTCATCAAGATACTCCATAATCACACTGGACTCGTAGAGTACCAAGTCTCGATCGACTAAGGTGGGCAAACTGTTATAGGGATTCAGGTCCGCAAGATCTTCAGGCATATTGGCCTGCTCAACATCTACTATCTCCACAGCTACACCTTTCTCAGCAAGTACTAGCCGAACCCGCTGACTATAGTGATCGTTTCCGTCAGAATAAAATATCATCGAAGAATGTTTGGCTACTGCGCCCATTCATTAACCCCTTTAGTGTTGTACCACCAGAACACGTTAGTGAAACTCCTTCGTATATTCCCTACTAAGGAGATACGTAAAGACAAAGAAAAATGCCAGGAACAATAATACATACACACCCAACCGCTCTCGTTCCTGGCGTGTCGGCTCAGCGACATAATATAGGAAGTTCGTTAGATCATAGGCCACTTGATCATATTCCACAGGACTCATCGAACCGCTGCCATCTACTTCGAGCATATAGCGACCACCAACAATGACATCTGTATCACACGGCTCCTGAGTACTACCATCTGCTTCCAACTTTGTTCTGCATACCTTTCTGGGAAGTCCCTGCAAATCAAGTAGAACATGGGGCATTCCCACATTCTCAAATAGGAGATTATTTACTCCGAAAGGCCTTTCCGGATCTGCATAAAAGCTCTTCAAGTACGTATAGAGATAGTCGGGAGTTCCCTTGAGCGAAGTATACAGAGTGAGATCCGGTGGCGCTGCACCAAACCATGCCTTAGCACTTGACAGAGCCATAGAATTTTCTATGAGCGATCCGATTCTAGTGTCAGGATCGAATACCAAGTGTTCCAACATCAGTTCATGCGGAATACCAAGGTCGTTCGCGGTCCTCTCATACCTCTGATATTGCAAGGAATGACACCCTAGGCAATAATTCATATAAGTTCTTGCACCACGCTGCAGTGATGCCTTGTCATCTAAATCCGGTGTCATGGATAGCAACGGAATGGTGGATTCCGCCGAAGTAACAGTAAAAGACATTGCAACCAGCATAAACGAAATCAAAACTCTCATCACATCGTCAACCGTTCCGGTACTGGCTTGGTTGCTTCCACTCTAGTATACCAGGGCATTAATAAAAAATATGAAAAGTAAACGGCGGTGCAAACCTGTGCAATGATCGTTTTCACAGGTGTCGGATGGACGGTTCCTAAGTATCCCAATATAAAAAACGAGACCACAAACAAAGCTAGGAAGACCTTACTGGGAGCACCTTTGTATCGAATTGAGCGCACCGGAGATTTATCGAGCCAAGGCAGAACAAATGGTATTGCAATAGCTCCCGCCATAACCACAAGCCCCCAGAACTTAGCATCAAGTCCAAACAATGGGAAAGTTGCTGCGCGCAGCATGGAATAAAAAGGTGTGTAATACCAAACAGGGGCTATGAGATCCGGAGTTTTTAATGGGTCTGCAGGTTCATAGTTAGGATGCTCAATAAGGTATCCACCACCATCTGGATAGAAGAACATCACTGCACAGAAGATAAAGAGAAATACGACGATTGCGGGTAAATCATGACCGATCGTGTAGTGAGGATGGAATGGTATGGAGTCCAGTGGTTTACCATCTTCGTCCACATGCTTTTTGATATCAACACCATCCGGATTGTTCGAGCCAACCTCATGGAGCGCCAAGACATGAAGTACCACAAGAACTAACAAAACCAAGGGTACCAGAACCACATGCAAGGCAAAGAATCTGTTAAGCGTAACTCCAGACATATTGAAGTCACCTCGAATCCATATTGCAAGATCCTCTCCAACAAAGGGGATTGCTCCAGCAAGAGACACGATTACCTGAGCACCCCAGAATGACATATTTCCCCATGGAAGCAGGTATCCAAAAAATCCCTCTGCCATAAGAGCAACGTAAATCAGCATGCCAAAGATCCATATCAGCTCTCTGGGTTTCTGATAAGACCCGTACAGCAAACCTCTAAACATATGCAGGTACACAACAACAAAAAATGCAGAGGCACCTGTGGAATGCATGTATCTAAGCAACCAGCCAAACTCAACATCACGCATGATATATTCAACTGATGCAAACGCTCCTTCCCCAGTCGGGTTATAACTCATCGTGAGCCAAATACCTGTGATGAACTGGTTGATAAGAACGATGAACCCCAATATGCCGAAGTAATACCAAAAGTTGAAGTTCTTCGGCGCGTAGTACTTGGACATATGCTTTTCATAAGTCTCCGTGACCGGCAACCGGGCATCTATCCATTCCATAAAATTCTTGAACGCCGCTATCATGCGATACCCTCATCTTCGCCAATGACAATGACCGAATCCGATTCAAAGTAGTGCGGCGGAACCTCCATATTCGAGGGTGCTGGAACGCTAGCATATCCCCTGCCAGCAAGATCAAATTTTGAACCATGGCATGGACAGTAAAAACCCCCAAGCCATTCAGGATCAAACGATTCGGGTTTTAAGGTAGGTCTAAATTTCGGTGAACAGCTCAGGTGTGTACACAAACCTACCAGCACCAGGATGTCTGGTCTGATCGATCTTGTATCGTTCTTTGCATATTCCGGTTGTTGTTCTCTATCGGATGCAGGATCGGCAAGCCTTGTATTTTGTGAATTAAGCTTTCCAAGCATTTCGTCGGATCGTTTCACTATGAAGATTGGCTTATCGCGCCATGCTGGAATTGGACCCAATATCTCTCCAGGCCCAAGTTTCGATACATCTACCTTAATGGGCGCCCCTGCCGCCAGCGCTTTAGCACTCGGATTGAATGAAGCAATAAATGGTACCGCGCAGCCTATCGCACCAACCGATCCAACAACCAGATTTGCGCCAATCAGAAAATTACGCCTTCCTTTATCAGCGCCGTCCTCGCTCACTATGTACTCCCGTTGGTTGGAACTTGACCGTGACTTTAACTAACCACGAACAGGGCGCGATATTACCACAGTAGGTGAAAAAAATGTTTAGAGGCGACGCAATAAAACTGGATGTCAGGATAGATTCTATGCCTCATCAGCAATCTAACGTTTAGAGTATTGTGGACGCTTTCTCGCTTTGCGCAAACCCACTTTCTTACGCTCTACCACTCGCGCATCCCTACTTACAAAGCCAGCTTGCCTTAGAGAAGGACGCAAGGATTCATCATATTCCATAAGTGCCCTGGTAATACCATGCCGAATTGCGCCCGCTTGACCAAAACCACCACCACCTCGAACAGAAACCTTTAAGTCGAACTGATCGTTAAGTTCCACTAATTCAAGAGGTTGTCTAACGATCATTCGTGCGGTCTCACGACCAAAGTACTCATCTAGTGGACGATTATTAACAAAGATACGCCCTGCTCCACCAGAATTTAAAAAGACTCTTGCCTTAGCAGATTTTCGTCGTCCTGTACCGTAATATTGGGTCATGCTCAGATCTCGAGAGGTTGTGGTTGCTGCGCAACGTGGGGATGATCACTACCGGCATAAATCTTTAACTTGCCCAGCATAGATCTACTTAATTTATTTTTAGGCATCATGCCCTTAACTGCCATTTCAATCACTTTCTCGGGTTTTTGTTGAAGCAACTTTCCAAGCGTTATGGATTTTATACCACCTGGGTAACCAGTATGGTGATTATAGATCTTATCGTTTCCTTTATTTCCCGACACCCGGACCTTGTCCGCATTGACTACTACAATGTAGTCGCCAGCATCAACATTTGGTGTGTATTCTGGCTTATGTTTGCCACGGATACGATTGGCGATCTGCGTGCTCAATCGACCGAGTGTCTTATCGGTTGCATCGACAAGATACCAGCTACGCCTTACGTTCTCTTCTTTTGTGCTAATTGTTTTCATAATTTCTACTTCAAGGCCGCTTGCCCTCGGGGAGCCTATTGAATAAGCTTGTTTCCGATTTAAGGCCCTCGATCGCGAGCGCGAATGTTACCCAAGCATCTACCATTCCGCAAGTAATATCCTCCTGTACAATCCCTCAAATATTAGCGACTTGCCTCCGACACCCTATGGCCTGTGCTGTCTGGCAAGGTACTCCTGCGACTGCATCTCCGTTAGACGACTGACAGTGCGTTTAAACTCGAGGGACAGCAGATTCCCCGAATAAAGATCCTCTACAGGGACCGCCGCCGAAAGGATCAGTTTGACGTTGCGATCATAAAATTCGTCTACTAGGCTGATAAATCGGCGAGTAAGGTTGTCGGCCTCTAGTTTAGGCAGATTCGCGACAAGAACCGTTTTGAATAACCGAGCAAGCTCAATGTAATCATTCTGACTCCTCGGGCCATCACAGATCTCGTAAAAGTCAAACCATACGATGCCCTCAGCATAGTAGAGCGCATTGATGGTGCGGTTTTCGATCTCAAGTACCACATCTGCTTCACCTTTATCCTGCGCGAGCGATAAGAAACACGAACGCAAGTTTTCTTCAGCATACTCGTCTAGCGGAAAGTGATAGATTTCAGACAGTTGTAATGCCCTTAAACGGTGGTCTTGTTCCCCGTCAACGTTTAAGACCACCGTGTTCTTATAAATCAAGTCGATCGCGGGAAGAAATTTTCGGCGCTGCAATCCATTCTCATATAGCTTCTCGGGCTCTAAGTTTGAAGTAGCTACCAGCACCACCCCCCTTCTAAACAACTCCTCAAGCAAATTCGCAAGCAACATAGCATCAGCAATATCGCTCACAAAAAATTCATCGAAACAGATAACTCGGTTATCTTCAGCAAATCTTCCAGCAATGTGCTTCAGTGGATTTGCGACACCCTTATTCTCTTTTAAAAGTTGATGCAACAATCGCATGAAACGGTGAAAATGTAGACGAGTTTTTTGGTCGAACGGGAGACACTCATAAAAGACGTCCATCAGATATGTTTTGCCTCTACCCACTCCTCCCCAAAGATAAAGACCAGATATACAATTTTGCGATGGACTGCTAAACATCTTTGAGAATAACCCTCGAGACTCAGGTGTCTGGGTTAGCTCATCAAATAAACGCTGTAACTCCAGAACCACCAATTCCTGAGCACCATCGTATTGAATTTCACCAACACTGAGCGCTGCCTGATAACGATTAAGCGGACCATCTAACACTAGTATCGCTGCTAGCCCTCAACGCGAGACTTGGCTGACTCCGCGTGAGCATGCAGTCCTTCCTCATTGGCAATAAGCGCAGCATCTCGACTGAGGATCACTGAACCTGTCATTGAACATTCTATGACTGATGTTTTAACGAGGAAGTCATAAACCCCGAGAGGCGAAGCAAATCGCGAAGTCCCCGATGTCGGCAACACATGGCTGGGCCCAGCGGTATAGTCACCCACCACTTCCGGACTGCACGGACCCAGAAATATCGCCCCAGCATGCTTTACTTCATCAATCACGGCAGATGGATTATCGATAGCGAGCTCCAGATGTTCCGGTGCAATCCTATTGACGACTTTTAAAGCATCTTCGCGAGAGCGAACTTGTATAAATGCACCACGTTTTCCAAGAGATTCTCTAGCAATTTCTTTTCGAGGCATTTCTTCAAGGTGAAACTGAATCTCTTTTTCGACCTCATTAAACAAGCCTTCATCTTCGCTAATAAGAATAGCTTGTGCCATTTCATCGTGTTCAGCCTGAGCTAATAGATCAACAGCTAACCAATCTGCTCGTGCCGACAAATCAGCTACAATAACCACTTCCGAGGGTCCTGCCATCATATCAATACCAACATCGCCATAAACCTGCTCTTTAGCTTTAGCGACATAAACATTGCCAGGACCAACAATCTTATCCACCCTTGGGATAGTCTGTGTTCCGTAGGCAAGTGCTGCAATAGCCTGAGCTCCGCCAATAGTGAACACCCTGTCGATGTCGCAAAGTCGTGCTGCTGCGAGTAGCGTTTCGTTTAACTCCCCGCCTGGAGCCGGTACAGCAAGGACGATCTCATCTACGCCCGCCACCTTTGCAGGTATTGCAGTCATATAGACTGTGGAAGGGTAGGCAGCCTTTCCCCCGGGAGCATAGAGTCCGACCCGATGCATACCTCGAACAACTTGCCCCATTCGATTACCTTCCGGATCCGTGTATTCCCAATCTGCACCATTACCAAAGGCTCTTAGTTGTCGCAGATGGTAGTCCTTTACCCTGGAAACTGCGGACTCAAGCGCTTGCCTGACCAACGGATCAATTCTCTCAAGCGCTTCTTGTTGACGAGATTGGGGAATTTCCAGGCCTTCTGGAGAATCCAGAGACAAGCCATCTAGGCGTTCGGTTAACTCCAGGACTGCCTGGTCACCCTGGCTCCTCACAGATCTGATAACTTCCTTAACTGTAACAACAACAGCCTCTACTTCTTCTTCAGAGAAGGAAAGCAAAGTATCGAGAGCCGCATCAAAGCCATCATCGGCATATCGAAGTCTTTTCATACTTAGCTCAGTCATGCATTCGCCACACGCTGAATGTTTGCACCAAGATTATTTAATTTTTCCTCAACCTGTTCGTAGCCTCGATCTATGTGATAAATCCTATCGACTACGGTTGTACCCTCAGCCACTAATCCAGCAATCACAAGACTGACGGAAGCGCGAAGATCATTTGCCATAACAGGCGCTCCCTGCAAGCAATCTACACCCTCAACTATCGCAGTTGTATTGTTGCCCTCAAGACGAATGCGCGCGCCCATCCGGATCATTTCATGGACATGCATAAAACGATTTTCAAAAACAGTTTCCTTGATCGTTCCGGTACCCTCGGCAATGCTGTTGAGCGCAATAATCTGCGCTTGTAGATCCGTCGGGAATTCAGGATACGGAGCTGTAACAAGGCTGATGGCCTTAGGGCGTTTACCCTGCATATCGAGTTCAATCCAGTCTTCACCAACGTTCACTAATGCGCCAGCTTCTTTTAGTTTGTCAATCAGTAACTCAAGGTGATCCGGATTCGCATCCCGAATTTTGACCCTTCCGCTCGTGGCCGCAGCAGCGATCAAATAGGTTCCTGTTTCAACCCGATCAGCAATAACCTTGTGGGTACAGCCCTTTAAAGATTCAACGCCATTGATAGTAATGATCTCTGTTCCTGCTCCTTCAATGTTGGCACCCATTTCGTTAAGACAATTAGCAAGATCAACAATCTCCGGTTCTCTCGCACAGTTCTCCAAAACAGTTTCGCCGTCAGCAAGTGTTGCAGCCATCATAATGTGTTCCGTGCCACCAACCGTACTAATGTCAAAATAGATACGCGCCCCCTTAAGGCGTCCATGCACAGTTGCTTTGACATAACCATCCTCCATTTCTATCCGGGCCCCGAGTGCCTCCAGACCCCGCAGGTGCTGATCAACTGGTCTAGGGCCAATGGCACAACCACCAGGCAAAGATACTTCTGCATGGCCGTAGTGAGCGAGTAGTGGCCCTAGGACATTAAACGAAGCGCGCATTGTTTTTACTAAATCGTAGGGTGCAGTAAATCTTTTGATGCTGTTCGCATGGATCTCCACGTTCATTTTTTCATCAATAACAACCTCAACCCCCATTGATCCAAGTAATTCAATCATTGTTGTTATGTCCCTCAAGTGGGGTACATTGCTTATCGTCACTGGATCGTCAGCAAGCAACGCTGCTGGCAACATGATCGACGCTGAGTTCTTCGCACCTGATGCACGTAGCTCACCATCAAGTCTCAAACCACCTTCTATGAGTAATCTTTCCATTTATTTATCCGCTTATCTCATCAGGGGTCTGAGTTCTCATGGTTATGGCATGGATTTCTCCACTGGCAATCATGCCATTTAAAAGTGCATAAACCTTTTGTTGTCGCCTAACCCGCGACAGCCCTTCGAACACAATGGAAACAAGATTTAAGACCACTTTATTACCGTCAATCTCTATTTCAATATCGCAGTCACCCAATCCGGATAATAGTATTTCTTTGATTCTGTCGCCTTTCATCAGGACTCCATAAGTTCAACTGCCAACAATTATTTCGATAGTGGAAGGACTGGGTCTAACCCAGTGACTTCAAAAATTTCATTCAATCAAATTGCGCGAGCGTGATTTATATTCTATCTCGATTCTAGGTCTTCTAGCTTCCCTCATTTCGCCTACAAGAAATGCAATCAGCCCAAAACCGTACAATTCTAGATCAGAAGGATCAAAACTCTCTTTAAACAGATTACTTTGGGCAAGTTCAGCGATCATTTTCGCACTGAAACTGACCACCGATAAGCCTTAGCAACGTGGGTTTTCCAGCTCCACTAAGGTCCATGATCACCATAATCTTACCTCTCAGTATACGAAGGCTTACATCGCCGAAGAACCTGCGAGCGCCCCTAACGAAAACAACGCTTTCCAGCACGATGTAGTCATTCATAGTTAATGCCAAATTCTGGGTCACCATTATCTCCAGGTAAACGGCAAAGACAATGTCCTTGTTATTTAGGAAACTAGCCTGCTGATGATCGGTGAAGCTGCTCCTGAAAACTTTCTTGCAAACTGGATCAAATCAAAATTTAATGGCACGTTTTTTTATGGGAACAGTAAGTTGCTCGAAACACTTTTGCTATGTGCCGCCACGCTAGTGGGGTTCCTAATTCTTTTTAGGAGCCAAGACGAATTCGTCATCGGCTCCATTGCTACCAGAAAAAACGTCTCGGTATCGCCAATGGTTATAGGGGTAACGGTCGTTGCCTTCGGAACATCTGCACCGGAAATATTCGTTACTATTACCTCATTACTTCAGGAAGAGATACACCTCGCGGTCTGCAACGCCATTGGGTCAAACATCGTGAATGTCGGGTTGGTCACGCTAATCCTTATGTTCTTTGCGACCGGTAAAAACCAGGACAAGAAGATTAGTCAAAGCAAAGGTGCGCCATTTCTGCGGATCTGGCTTGGATACCTAGTTACTCTATACAATACTTCAATCGCCAGTTGAACCCAGGGACAGCTTCATGACGAGCCGTGCCATTATCATGAGTTTCATCATATTCGCGGTTGCTTTTGCAACCGACTGGTTCGTCGAAGATTCGCACCCTGACCCCGAAGCAGAAGACCTCACTCGAAACGACCCAGATCTTTACATGCTGGATGCAACCATAAGACAGTACGCGGATAACGGTGTATTGGATCACGAGTTAAGCGCAGAAAGATTCACGCACTTCCCCCTAACTGACCTGACTACCTTAACCACCCCAAGCCTCATCCTTTTCTCCGACGATTCCATTCCCTGGGCGATTACCGCGAAACATGGCCGACTGCTTTCGGAATCCACTTTTCGAGATGAGTCAGTTGAACTTTGGGATAACGTGTTAGCTATAAAACAACAAGCAGACGGTAGATTTATCAATATCCAGACTGAAAGTCTCACGGTCTATCCTAAGAGAGATTATGCTGAAACTGACGAAAAAGTTTACATCGATGACAATAATGCCAGGACTACTGCTGCCGGCATGCAAGCAAATTTTGATCAGGGGCGATTTGTCTTTTTTTCCACCTCGTTGGACCGTGTGAATACAATATATCTACCCGCTCATCGGAGATAGCTTCGCGTGGCTGTTCTTTCTATACTATTTCAATCTTTCAGCCTAACCTCGTTCATGTTAACAAGATTACTAATTATTAGCTGTGCGTTGCTTGATGCAGGTATTGCTACAGCGCTAAGCACAGATCAAAAGGAACCGTTTCTCGTCGAAGCAGATTCTGGAGTTGTCGACGAAAAAGCTGGTTCGACCATTTATCGTGGTAACGTTTCAATCACGCAGGGGTCAATGCATATATTAGCTGATGAAGTTGAAATCATTACTAATAAAGAGGGTGAAGTTATCGAGGTAATCGCGCGAACAGACCAGGATTCCGACAGGCTCGCGCATATGGAACAACAACCAGACAACAAAGAGAAAGTCTATGCTAACGCGCGTCGCATCAAGTATTATATCCAAGAACAGAAGGTACATCTGTCCGGAAACGCACACCTGCGGCAAATGAATGATGAATTCACTGGAGAGCTCGTTTACTACGATGGTAAAGAGGGACTAGTAAACCTAAAGGGTGGCGGAAGCAGTAACGAGAGAGTCAAGATCAAATACAAAACAGCGAAATAGCCGTGCACACACTAAAGGCCGAGCACCTTGAAAAAAGCTACCGCACGAAACAGGTAGTCAGGGACGTCAGCATTAGTGTGGACAGCGGGCAGGTTGTTGGGCTACTAGGACCCAACGGAGCGGGAAAAACCACCTGTTTTTACATGATTGTTGGCTCCTTGCTGCATGACAGAGGCCGCGTACTTCTTGACGACCATGATTTAACCCATGAACCTCTGCATAAACGAGCCCGTTTCGGTATCGGTTATCTCCCGCAAGAAGCGTCTGTATTTAGAAAGCTAACTGTCGCTGAGAATATCTTAGCTATATTGGAAACCCGTCAAGACCTATCCTCAGATAAAAGAATCGAAAAGCTTGAGGCTTTGCTGGAAGAATTCCAAATATCTTCGATCCGCGACAACATCGGTATGTCGCTATCGGGGGGCGAGCGGAGACGAGTAGAGATAGCCAGAGCGCTTGCCACCGAGCCTTACTTTATATTACTAGATGAGCCATTTGCCGGCGTAGATCCGATATCCGTTAATGATATCAAACGAATTATTACCCAGCTGTCAGAGCGGAAAATCGGTATCCTCATTACCGATCATAACGTCCGTGAAACACTGGACATCTGTGATATGGCGTATATCGTCAATGAGGGATCAATTATCTTCGACGGGCCTCCAGATTCCATCCTTGGAAACGAACTCGTCAAGCAAATCTACCTTGGTGAAGACTTTCGCATGTGAGGATAGTCTCAAATAGAGTTAACTCATCGGCAGTGCTGAAGTATCATGGGTTATGGCACTAAAACCAGCACTAACGTTGAAGATGGGTCAGCAGCTGAGGATGACCCCTCAACTTCAGCAAGCAATTCGCTTACTGCAGCTCTCTACCCTTGACCTAGAGTTGGAAATCCAACAAGCACTGGATACCAATCCAATGCTAGAGGAATTCCAGCCTGAGGATCCTAACGATAATGACGAACCAACCACTCTGGAGTCTCCTGAACCCTCTGACGATCAAGTAAGCGAAGAAACCGAAAGTCTTTCTGAATCAGAAGCCGATATAGACTCGGTCGACATATCACATGACCCTGAAGTTGATGGTGAGGCAATCCCTGACACAAGCCAGGAAATAGATAGCGATACGATTTCCGACGATTTACCAGTGGATAGCGTTTGGGAAGATGTATTCGACGAGGCTCCACCCACAACGGGTCACCGAAACGATTTCGAAGAGGAAGATAAGTACTTTGAAAACAGAAACAGTGAAGCGACTTCCATTCACTCCCATCTACTCGATCAGATAAACCTATTGCACTTAAGCGAGAGTGACGAATTCATCGCGCTAGCCATACTAGATGGTTTGGATAATAACGGCGTGTTGACGATCACTACAGTCGATGTATTGGATAGCACTCCGCCTGCATGGGAGCTAGAACTCGATGAGGTAAATGCTGTACTCAACCTGATTCAGCACTTGGACCCTATCGGAATCGCATCGCGAGATGTACGTGAATGTCTATCAATTCAGCTTAGGAGTCTGCCGCCAGAGACTCCCTGGCGAACAGAGGCTATAACTGTCGTCGAACAGCACATTTCACAACTGGCTAATCGTGACTATGCTGCGATTTCTCGAAAAACAGGCCTTAAGGAAAATGATTTGAAGGAGGTCCTAGCGCTGATTCTTTTACTGAATCCTCGGCCTGGAAGCGATATTGCAGACAGCAAAATTGAATATATCGAGCCCGATGTCTATGTCTCAAAAAAGAACAATCGATGGGTAGTCGAACTCAATCCAAAATCAGCTCCCCGAATCAGGATTAATCCACAGTACGTTTCCATGATCAATCCCCATACTAAGAGCAGTGACAACACCTATTTAAAGAATCATCTGCAGGAAGCAAGATGGTTTATAAACTCTCTACAACAACGAAATGACACACTGTTGCGGGTAGCATCGAAAATCGTGGAATTCCAACGAGGATTTCTCGATCATGGTGAGCAAGCAATGAAGCCTCTGGTATTACATGACATCGCCAAGGAAGTAGACCTTCATGAATCAACTATTTCCAGGGTCACTTCGCAAAAATATATTCATACCCCAGCAGGGGTGTTCGAGCTCAAGTATTTTTTCTCCAGTCACGTTAGCACAAACGCTGGAGGAGAAGTTTCCTCAACCGCCATTCGAGCTCTCATCAAAAAACTGGTTTCAGAAGAAAATCCCAGGAAACCCTTAAGCGATAGCAAGATTGCTAACATACTGGCCGATCAGGATATCAAAGTCGCTCGACGTACAATCGCCAAATACAGGGAATCCTTGCTAATTCCGCCATCAAACGAGCGGAAACAACTGATTTAGGCAACTCTTTTGGGTGAACCAAATACACGTACGCAAGTCCACGTTAATAGTAAACCAGTCCATTTCCTAAAAGAGTATGTGTGTAAGTGGCGATAAGTAATCATGATCTAGATATAACCTAGGGCTTAAAAAGACATGTCCAAACAAAGAGAGAGCGACTGGAAGGTCAATTCGACCAAATCACTAAAATGAATGTGATTCTGCTCTTCGTTAAAACAAGGGAAAAAGACAAATCCACTATACGAATTAGAGGCCGAGAAGTGTATTTAAAAGAAGAAACAAAAGATAAAAAAAGCAGGACTGACTGACATTAGTCTGTTTAACGGGGCCAGGTCTAGCAAAGTGACTGAATCAACCGATATAATGAAATTTAATTTTCAGCTCAAAATTCGCCCTGACGAACGATAACTAAAGATAGAAAGTAGCCAACCATGAATATCGCATCCATTCTGGTACCAGAAAGAACGTTCTCCGACGTAGAGACTACGAGCAAAAAACGCGCGATTGAAAAAGCGTCAGACTTAATTGCCAGCGTGGAACTTGGATTCGACGGCCAAGAACTCTACAGCAATCTCATCTCGCGAGAAAAACTTGGCCCCACCGCAATCGGCAATGGCATCGCGATACCGCACTGTCGCATTGCCTGTTCTAGTGCAGTAGGAAGCCTGTTTAGGCTATCTAATGGGATTGATTTCGGTGCCTTGGATGACCTTCCCGTCAGAATCATGTTTGTGCTTCTGGTTCCACAACATGAAACTGAAGATCACCTGCACACCCTGGCAATGCTTGCACAAAAATTTGAATCTGAAATGTATCGAAATGGACTTCTTGAAGCAAAAGACAGTCGAGAACTATTTGAAGTAGCACTTATGGATATTGAGGAGATGACCCACCCCAATGTGGCGGGTTAATTTCCTGTATATATGACTTTCATAGGGAAATAGTATAGAAAATAGCTTTAGGAAACTAAGGCTCCAAATTTGATTCCTCTTATCGTGATCAGCGGACGGTCCGGTTCCGGTAAAAGTACTGTACTTCATGTTCTTGAGGACATGGGGTTTTACTGTATCGATAATTTACCGGTGACACTTCTCCCTCCGCTGATCGACCGCCTTTCAACGCAACCGAAAGTCGCGGTCAGCATTGATGCAAGAAACATCGCGCAAGATCTTTCACAGTTCCCAGATATCATCCAAGACTTTGCTCCAACACACGTCCAGACAAGGGTGATCTACTTAGATGCCAGCAGCCCTTCTCTTGTCAAGAGATTCAGCGAAACTAGGCGCAAGCATCCGCTAAGCAATAAAGATCGTGATTTACCCGAGGCTTTAGAATACGAATCAGAGCTACTCGAACCAATTTCAAATCTTGCGGACCTATCAGTTGATACCACGTCGCTTTCGATTCATGAATTGAGGGATCTTGTCCGTTCAAGAATAGCAAACGTAGATCACGAACTTGCTCTCTTATTCCAGTCTTTTGCATTTAAGAACGGTGTGCCGTTGGACGCAGACCTCGTTTTCGACGTTCGATGTTTACCAAACCCACACTGGAAGCAAAATCTACGTAATCTGACCGGCCAAGATAAGGATGTACAGACTTTTCTTCAAAGCCAACCAGACGTTATAGCCATGTACAACGACATTCTCACTTTCCTCGAGACATGGCTGCCCAAGTTCGAGGCGAACAACCGTAGTTATATAACTATTGCGGTAGGCTGCACCGGAGGCCACCATCGATCGGTTTATCTAGCTAGCAAGCTTTATACCCATTTCCAATGTCGATGGAAAAATGTTCAGATTAGGCACCGTGAGCTCCGCAAGACCACATGACCTCCAAAAAGATACTTATTCAAAACAAACTAGGGCTGCACGCTCGCGCTGCGTCTGTCTTTGTCAAAAAAGCCACTGAGTTCTCGTCAACAGTAACCGTTAGAAACCTCGACAAAAAAAGTAACGGCAAGAGCATCATGTCCATGTTGTTGCTCGAAGCTACCTATGGTACCGAAATTGAACTCTACACAGAAGGTAAAGATGAGCAGCTTGCAATCCAAGAACTAGCCAAACTTATTGCACAGCGATTTGGTGAGGAAGAGTGAAAAATATCGATGATTTCGGAACTGAGCACTCACAGGATACAAGTAAATCTCAGCGCAAACGCGAATTAAATGAACTCCGTGAAACAGCAGAGCAGCTAGTCAAGCTATCCCCTGAGAAAATTCGGAACCTCGGGATCTCCGAAATCACCGAAGCTGTTTTGGAAGGGAAACGAATCAGCAAAGGGAACGCACGTAAACGACACGTGCAATACATCGCCAAGCTGATTCGAAAACGTGATCCTGAGGAAATAGACGACCTAATAAAACTATTTGATCCACAAAGTGTACGTAAGGGATATAGAAAACTGGAAAGTTGGCGAAGCAGATTACTTACAGATCAGGGACAAACCTTTTCAGCAATCGTCGAAGAGCATCCGAGCGTTGACAGACAACACTTACAACAATTGGTTCGTAAGGCTAAGGCAGAACAGGAGAATGAAAAAATCGGCTCCAACCAAAAAAAACTATTCCAGTTCCTCCGAGGACTCACCCACTACTGAAAAACCTGTGCTCTCTTCCATGGAAGTTTCTATTATCCCCTCACCCACGACCTCAGCTGCGCTCGACTCATCCGTTGAGGTTTCACGCACGCTGTCGTCAAACAATGAGTGCCACACCACCTTGGGTTTTTCAATAGTCCCGCCAACTTTGTACTTCGCACTGCTAAATTGATCAATTCTTGGTCCTAGGATTTTTTGCGCAATCATGACTCCTGCACCTACTAAAGGGCCCGTCACAATGGCACTATATGCTGCATACCAAGGTAAATTCCTACTTACAGGCAAGGTCGCAATTAGGTCATTGTCTAATTCTCTGGTATTTAGGTTCACTGTCCCCGCGACCTTAAAATTACTGCCGGACCCTTCTATTACGATAGGATCAAGTATATCTATCATGCCTTTATTGTAATATGTCAAACCACTTATCTTGTTGAAGCTCCAACCCTTTTCAACCACATCCGAGAAATCGAAGCTTAGCCTTCTAGCAATCTGAGCGAAGTCAAAGATCCCCAAAAGCTTTAATGCCCCAGTACCTGTTTCCGCCTGAACAAAACGACCTTTTCCATCGAGCAATTGGACATCACCCTTTATTACATCCAGATCGATCGCTGCGGGGGTGCCTTCCCAGCTAAAGGTGGCCATCAAACTAAAATCACTGCCTTCAATGCTTGAAGCATAACCCCATTCGCGCAATGCGGTACCCAGATCGTTCACTTTAATGTTTCCCGCGAAAATCGAACTGTGAGATTCATTGTAGCGCCAATCAAGCTGAGCACCTTCTAGAGATACCCCTTTTAAGTCCGCCGCAAGATTCACCAAACTTGCACCTTCCGCATCAGGTCTCAATTGGAACGACCAGCTACCATAGTGCTCACCTCCGTAGTTTAGCTCTCGGGTTGAAAAATCTATCTCACCAAGTTCCTGAGGAATCACGTCAGCCATAGGGTCCACAACCTCGGTTTCATCTAAAGGAAACCTAAGGTAATCAAGATTAACCACCAGAGGCCTCTCATCATCATCTAGCATGATCACCTCACCCTTCAACACATCGTTAACGAGGACTGCATTCCACGCATCTGATGATCGAGTGATGGTTGTACTTACACTTTCAAGGAGAAGCGAGTAAAGGTTCAGCTCCTCAATATCAAGTACAATCGACTTAACACTCTGCTCAAGTTCAGTCTCAAGAGACAGATCCGAGATTACTTCCATATCAAGAAAGAATTGATTCCAATCTTCATAATCTGCCCTCGGAAAGGAACCGGTAACACGAACTGCATCGTATTCAATCTGGCTTGGCATACCAATGCCAAAATGGACTACACCACCCCTGACCAAATCTTCACGAACCAACAACGATGCTTGAGCCATGCCTAATGTCAGATCAAGCTGGAAACCTTGCTCTAGAAACTCCTGTCGATAGTAGAATGGCCGTTCCTCTTGCACCTCTTTACCAATCGGATAGGGCATATCAATCAAAATACCCGCAAGATCTGAAGTCGACTCTACATAACTGCGTTTTGCATCATCACCAAATACAATATGTACTGAAGTATCATAGGAAGATTTGCCACTCATGCGACTAAGGAAGCTTTGACCCGACCAGTCATGAATATCAGCCGCGTCGACTTCACCTTTTATGTTAATAATTATCTCGCCAGAATCTTCACTGAGTTCGCTACCTATAAGCCCCGAAATCTCCTTCTTAAATAAGGTTCCTGTAAATTGCTCAGAAGTAAGGCCAGAGAAGTTTTCGTATCTAACGATTCCTTGTAAGTCGGACACCACCAGATCATATTCTGGAAATTGAATATTATTATCATCTAGCGACACCCTTACATCGCTGTACACTTGTCGGTCTGTGCGGGAACCCAAAGGAATGTCCAGCTTCAGATTGCCCGCAAAGTTTCCAGTACCAGACCAATTCAAGGCAACATTCGAAATTTGTTCTGCTATAGGTGTCTCATTTAAAATCCTGATCCCGTCCATCAAAGGTCCTTGAACATCAGCGACGATTGTTGCCGTTGTTGGCGCCTCTCCAAAAGGAATCGGGATGTGAACACTAGCATTTGATATTTCACTCTCGAGTACTCGTGCACTACTACCGTCAAAGTAAACGCCAGAGTTATTTAGATAAATCGTCGCGCCGAGATTGGATAAAGCTGGCCAATCAGGATGGTAAGCTAGGTGCCCATCCTTCACTTGGAAATAGGTTTCCGTTACTTTCCTAATCTTAGGCGAACCCCTGAAAAGAGAGCCATGAAACAACAAACCCGTTTCCTGCAGGCTTCCCCCCTTAACAGATGTATCTAGCCAACTCAACAACTGTGGGGATAAGGTATTAGGCAAGTAACGGTGAACATCTAACAATTGCCCATCATGGACACCGATTGCAAGACCCCACGTATGTTGCTCTCGACCAGGTGGTATGTTGACCTGCAGTTTTCCGTGAGCCGAAAGATGACCATAAAGAAGTTCAATCAATCCACTACTTATTCTGATTGCAGAACCATCGTATCTATAGTTGATCCGTCCTCTAGCTGCATCAAACGGCCAAGAACGCTGGAACATCGATTCGAAGTGCATATCGAACTGCTCATTATCAATATCGAGATAGCCGCTGTCCATGCCCATTGAAATCAGGCCATTAAGTTTGTCTATGGCTGGGTATCCAAGATATGCGTCGATCCTCGCATCATCAAGCACACTGACCACCCGAAAATCCTGTAGCGTACTATTGATCTCCGCATAAACAATGGTTTCCTTAAGTAGTCCTCTTGGAGATGTCGAATTCAAAATCCTTAGGAGGTTCTGTGGGGCAATGGATGGTCCCAGAGAAACGATGAAACTGGAAATTTCCTGAAGATCCAGTACTGGCAAGATAACTCCGTAAAAACGAAGGTCATCTGATATCGCTCCATGTAGTCCCTGAAGATGAATCTCCTCATCCCCTAATACGATATGCGCTTCTTTGCCAAATATATCGTAGTGGTCACCGTAACCTTCTAGAGCAAAAAGCAATGCACCTCTAACAGCAAGATTTTCTTCTCCGCGTCTCTCAAGGGTAGCCCCCACATCAATATTGCTGGTTAATAACGTGTAGTCTGCATCAACTGATAGCCAAAACTCTCCGCCAATCGCGATATCAGAAAATCTTTCCACAGCTGCCGGACCATGCAGAAAGTCCTCCAAATAAATGCCGGATACCTTTGTATAAAAATCACCAAGGAAGTCGTCGTTTCTGGGATCTCCAACATAATTCCCAAGGACTAATATACTACCTACATCCTGCGTAGCCTCTCTTACAAGGCGCAGCGGCAATGAAAAGCTTTTCTTTCCATCTTCAGCTTTAAGCTGAATCGGTTCCTGGTCAGTACTAACTGAGTATTCCCCGCGTATCCCTCCCAAAGAGACATCCAGCGCTTCGACTGAAGCAATTTTCAGGTAGGGTAAGGAATCGGAAAGAAAATCCAGATTTTCTAGCTGCGATGAGTCCGGGAATCCTACTAGATTCCACTTCCTCGGCTCGAGTTCCTCTAAGTCTGCCTGAAGGTTTCTAACCTCAAAGGCCGTTATCACCAGACCTCGTTCCATCAGACTGTGTATAGCACCTATCTGTATCGTCACCTGATCTACCGATAAGGACGAACCGAGCGAGATATCGCGTATCACAAGACGTGGGTCAAAATAACTCCAACCACCCTCAATACTCCCAATTGCCACAGGCACATCAAGTGTCGCTTCAAGCAATTGGGTAATGTCATCCCGATAAAGATCACTAATGTTTACCAAGATGCGACCAACGCTAACGTACAAAGCTGCAGAGATTAGCAGAACCAACATAAGGAACTGAATACAGTGAGCAATATACTTACTTGGTAACTGCAGCATAGTCGTTACCTGCTAGGTGACCACTTCGACAACATCAAACTGCTCCTGGCTGTAGCTCGACTCCACCTGAAATCTTATTTCCACGCCATGTTCATCCGATAGTTCTCTTACGCATCTAGAATCTTCATCCAAGAGGCGATCAACTACTGATTGAGACGCCATCACTAGACATGCCTTTCGATCCCGCCGCACCTGACGCTGAATTTCTTTGAATACTTCCAGACAGACTGATTCGGCCGTTTTTGTGAATCCCCTACCATGACAATAGCTACAGGGCTCGCACATGATCCTGAGCAAACTTTCGTGGGTCCGCTTTCTTGTCATCTCGACCAGACCCAATTCCGAGATCTGGGTAATCTTCCACTTCACCCTATCTGTTTGCTGGCCTTTCTCTAGCATACGAAACACTTGTCGCTTGTGCTCCTCATCCTCCATATCTATAAAGTCGATAATCACGATCCCACCCATATTTCTCAACCGCAACTGACGCGGGATCATGGCGGCAGCTTCAAGATTCGTTCGATAAATGGTGTCCTCAAGATCCTTCCGACCGACAAACGCGCCAGTATTCACATCTACTGTGGTCATCGCTTCAGTCTGATCAATGATTAAATATCCACCCGACTTCAGGGACACGCGTTGGTCAAGCGCCGCATCAATCTGATCTTCCAGGTTATACGCGTCGAACAAAGGAACATCAGCACTGGCCAGCTCAATATTCTCAGATTTTTCGGGGACAAAGTCATCGAGAAACCGAGTCAAGTACGTGACGGTTTCGTGTTTGTCCACAAGAATCCTCGAGGTCTTCTGGGTGATTATGTCCCGCATAATTCTAAGCGGTAGTGGTAAGTCTTCATAGATTATTGCGGGAGACTTAGCATTTTTATGGTCTAGTAAGATTTTGTCCCATCTACTACGAAGCAGTTCTGCATCCCTGCAAATATCCTCTACATCTATTTCCTCGGCCGCCGTTCGCACAATGAAGCCGTCTTCCGCACTTTGAATATGAGTCACTGCGTCCTTTAGTCTTTCTCGCTCATTTTCATCTTCAATACGCTGAGATATACCTACATTATTAGAGTTTGGAAGATACACCAGAAATCTGGATGCTAAAGAAATGCTGGTCGTAATACGTGCACCCTTCGTACCAATAGGTTCTTTTGTAACTTGTACTAGGAGCTCCTGGCCATCATGAATAAGATCAGTTATAGATTGAAACTTATAGTCTGGCCCTTGCTCCGCCATCATCACCTCATGTGACCCCATCAGATCAGATACATGCATAAAGGCGGCACGTTTCTGACCAACGTCAACAAACGCACTCTGCATGCCAGGTAGTATTCTTATGACCTTACCCCTGTATATATTTCCAACAGTTCCTGGACTATGCGTACGCTCTATAAAGACCTCCTGCAATAGTCCTTGCTCAACGATAGCCACCCGGCTTTCATGTTGAGATACATTTATTACTATTTCTTCTGCCATTTTGTCCTGTCCTACCCTACGCCAGACAATCAATATCCAACTGCTTAAGAACTTCCGCAGTTTCCATAAGGGGCAAGCCAACGACATTGCTGTAACTGCCCTCAATGCCACTCACAAAAACGGCGCCTCTATCCTGTATACCATAGGATCCTGCCTTATCTGCTGGCTCCCCTATAATCCAGTATGCTTCAGCTTCACCTAGACTTAGTGTCCTAAACTGAACTTTGGTACCTACCACAAATTGATGCCTATACTCGGACGTGGAGATGGCGACACCAGTTAGCACCATGTGGCTCCGCCCAGATAACTCAAGAAGCATCGCCAACCCCTCGTCACGAGACTCAGGCTTCCCTAGCATGTGATCACCAACAACAACTATCGTATCTGCAGATAAAACAACTGCTGGTGATTCTAAGCGCTCACCTACATCAGCATTCTTCTCTAACGCAAGGCGCCGCACAAAATCATGGGGAGGTTCTCCAGGCAATCGACTTTCATCAATATTAGGCACTACTACAGAAAATGACAGACCAAGCTGACGAAGTAGGTCTGCACGACGGGAGGAAGCAGATGCGAGGACGAGTTCAGTCATCTTTCTGGCTTCTTTTAAGATCAAACGTATTCAGACCAAACATCGAGTCCCTCTCGAATGTGATCTGGATGTACTCTACAGGGTACTAGGAGCCTTTAAGTAACATTGAAACTCCTCCGCATGTACCTCAATAACAAAAATACGCAAGGCCACGCGAGTGCACTAATTACAGACGGGAGGAAATACCATATATTCCAATCCACTATTCCTGCAATACTTTCTATCCAGAATTTAATTAACTGATTCAATCCGACGATCGCGAAGATGACTAAACTTTGTTGCCAAATAGCAAACATACGCAGACGCTGATAGAGGGTAAAAGCGACATAAGCAACAATCATATAAGCAATGGCATGTTGGCCTAAAAGAGTTCCTAAAAGAACATCCATCAGCAGACCAATGGCCCAGGCGACTACAATGCCAACTCTGTTTGGCAGAGCAATCACCCAATAAACTATAACTAATGTGACCCATTCGGGTCTTAAGTATCCAAGCTCTGAGGGAATCGATTCCGGCAGACTAACCACCGCAAGAGACATTGCAGCAACAAAGCTCAATCCTATTACCCAAATACCGTTCATACGCGCATCAACCGTCATGTCCATTACGGATCTCTTTATGCTGGCTCGCTAATTTATCTTCTGTGAAAACCAGCAAAACATGACGACTTCGATCAAGTAACGCACTGGGGGTCGCCGTAACAGTTGAAAATGGTCTACTGGAACTATTTTCGACTTTATTGACTACACCGACCGGGTACCCAATAGGAAACCTTCCTCCTAGTCCCGAACTTACCAGTAAATCGCCAACACCAACGTCAGCAGTATTCTGCACATACATCAGCTCTAAGAGATTGGTTGCACCAGTACCCTGTGCAACCAATCGTAAATTACTCCGCGCCACCTGCACTGGAACTGAATGAGAAGGATCACTGATGAGCAGGACTCTTGAACTAAAGCGACTAACACCGATCACCTGTCCCATAAGTCCCTTTGCATCAAGCAACGGCTGACCAATAAACACACCATCTATCGTTCCTTTATCAATGATGACCTCATGTTTTTCAGGGTCAGGAGCTACTCCGATAAGCTCAGCGACAACAACATTGTCCTGAAGTTTTGCTGCTGAACCCAGAAGGTCCCTGAGACGGTTGTTCTCGGCCGTTAAAGCCGCCATTTTCTCGGTTTTGGCATGCAATAAAAGCAAATCCTTCTCGAGAAGCTTAATCTCTTCACGCATGGTGCTTCTAGTAGATAATACTTCCACTAAACTGGTGACGCTTTTTGGCGGGAAGTCAGCTAGAAGTACGACTGGAGTGACCAAAACAGTTAGACCTGAACGAGTTGAATCTAGAACATTAGACCAATGATCTACCAGAATAAGTGCGAGTGATAGAATAGCGAACCCAAGCACTTTGTAACGAATCTTCGATTGTTCTAGAAATAATGACTTAATCGCCCTTCACCTGTTCTGTAGCTGCTGGATATTACTAATCTAATGAATTGGCAATAATTCGGAGTTCCCTCGCTCTTTCAATATCTCCAATATCTGACCACCTCCCCTTGCAACACAAGTCAATGGGTCTTCAGCGACGATCACCGGGAGACCAGTCTCGTTTGACAACAGACGATCCAATTCAAGCAACAGTGATCCTCCACCAGTCAATACTAAGCCACACTCTGCGATGTCGGAGGCCAATTCTGGTGGCGTTTGTTCAAGTGCTGCTTTAACGGCCTGGACAATCACCGTTAGTGGTTCCTGAAGTGCCTCTAATATCTCATTACTATTGAGAGTGAAACTACTGGGCACCCCTTCCGCAAGGTTACGCCCTCGGACGTCAATTTCGCGAACTTCGCTACTAGGGAATGCCATCCCTATCTCTTGTTTGATGAGTTCCGCAGTAGCATCACCTATTAGGCTACCCTGCGTTCTTCTTACATAGGCAGTAATCGCCTCGTCAAACCTATCACCACCGACCCTGACAGACTGTGAGTACACAACACCGTTCAGTGATATTACCGCAATTTCAGTAGTCCCACCGCCAATGTCAACAACCATTGTCCCGACTGCCTCATGAACCGGTAACCCTGCCCCAATTGCCGCCGCCATTGGTTCTTCAATCAAAAACACATCACGTGCACCAGCACTAACTACCGACTCTCGAATAGCACGCTGTTCTACCTCGGTGGATTGACATGGGACACAAACTAACACTCTTGGACTCGGACGAATAAAACTATTCTCATGTACTTTTTTGATAAAGTGCTGGAGCATCTTTTCTGTGACCTGGAAATCGGCAATAACCCCGTCTTTCAAGGGACGAATCGCGACGATATTACCCGGAGTGCGCCCAAGCATACGTTTTGCATCAATCCCAACGGCAGCTACCGTTTTTTGATTATTAGTACTATTGCGAATCGCAACAACTGAAGGCTCATTGAGGACAATCCCCTGCTCACCCAAATAGATCAATGTGTTTGCCGTTCCAAGATCGATGGACAAATCGTTGGAAAGTAAACCTCTAAGCTTCTTTAACATAACTAAAAAGCGCTCCGATAACCTGAGGCGGACGACCCCCTACCTTCCAAAAAAAGAATGCACCGCATTCTCATACCCAACCTTATTTTTTAGTTTTAAAACCATCTGTAACTCTATCATTTCATGGGCTTTTCATACAACCTATGTTTGTACCAGCCCCTTCAACAAAAACTCACAAGAAAAGGTGGTTTGCAGATTGTTCGAAACCTCATTACGATTCACCGCGACGCAAACCGATACAGAGCCATTTTGGCGGGTTGAGGCTTACAAACTTCGAAAAGGGATGAACGGGCACGGCGTCAAACTGAGTGTTTAAGCAACCAGGTAATGGACCAATGAAGATCGAAGATAGCGTAGCTAAGAATATTGCCGAGCTAACGAAGCTAAAATTCACCGATGATGAACTCACAGAGATACGTACCAGCATGACCAAAATACTGGAACTAGTAGAACAAATGCAGCAAGTCAACACACATGGGGTAATACCCTTGGCAAACCCCCTAGACGCCACACAGCCACTACGTCCCGATATCGTTACAGAAGAAAACAAACGCGCCATCTATCAACGCTTTGCTCCTGAAACGCAAGATGGTCTTTACCTCGTACCTAAAGTTATTGAGTAAGCATGCAACACAAAAGCATAGCCCAGCAGATCGATGACCTTGCCCGCGGTAAGTACAGCTCAGTCGAATTGACCCAAACCTACCTTGATCGGATTAAGCAGTATTCATCTCTCAACTGCTATATCAGCGTCTTGGAGGAATCTGCATTGCAGTCAGCCAAGGAGGCTGACCAGGTAAGAACACAGGGAAACGCCGGACCACTGACAGGAGTTCCCATCGCGCATAAGGACATATTCTGTACCCGAGATGTCAAAACAACAGCGGGTAGCCAAATGTTGCACAACTACGCCGCTCCGTTCGATGCCACAGTCGTCTCCAAGCTAGCCTCGGCTGGTGCAGTAACTATTGGTAAAACCAATATGGACGAATTCGCAATGGGTTCCAGTAACGAGACCTCGTACTATGGCGCAGTCTTGAATCCTTGGGATACAACCAAAGTGCCAGGCGGGTCATCTGGTGGCTCAGCAGCAGCCGTGGCAGCTGGGTTATGTTCCGGTGCCACGGGCACAGATACTGGTGGATCCATCCGCCAACCTGCTGCTCATTGTGGTATCACTGGTCTAAAACCCACCTACGGAAGGATCTCCCGATGGGGAATGATCGCCTTTGCATCGAGCCTGGATCAGGCGGGACCGATGACTCGAACCGCCGAGGATGCAGCTATTTTACTGGGCGTAATGGCCGGTAAAGATCCACTAGACTCTACGAGCCTCGATGCAGAGGTACCCAATTATGTTGAGAACCTAAACCGACCCCTCGAAGGACTACGAATAGGTATATGCGAAGACTTTTTCGCAGAAGGGTTAGAAGCGGATTCTGAACAGATCATTCGGGATACCATTCAGGTTTTTGAGGTGCTTGGGGCAACAACCAGCGCAGTGCATTTGCCCCATATTACCTACTCTATACCTGCCTACTACGTGATCGCTCCAGCAGAAGCTTCTGCAAACCTATCTAGATACGATGGCGTTCGTTTCGGCTACAGATGCAATGGGCCTTCCGACCTTACAGACCTGTTCGTGCGATCTCGGAGTGAGGGATTTGGTGATGAAGTGAAACGTCGAATCATGGTAGGTGCTTTCACACTCTCAACCGGTTATTACGATGCGTATTACCGTCAAGCACAGCAGATTAGACGGCTGATCAAGGACGATTTCCGGACCGCATTCAAGGACGTAGACATCCTACTTGGACCCACAGCACCCCAACCAGCATTCTCGCTGGGAGAGAAGGCTGACGACCAGATCGCTATGTATCTTCAGGATATTTATACCATCGCAGGGAACCTCGCTGGCTTGCCAGCCATGTCAATTCCGGTCGGTTTCTCATCAAGTTTGCCAGTAGGATTACAGCTCATCGGTAACTATCTCGATGAAGCAACTATTCTTGCTGCTGCGCATCAATTCCAACAACGAACTGATTGGCATCAGCGCGTGCCTAAAGCGGTTGATACGGGAGTTCAATAGTGAATTGGGAAACCGTTATCGGACTAGAGATTCACGTCCAGTTACAGACGCAATCAAAGATTTTTTCGGGCTCAAGTACAGCCTTTGGTGCGGAGCCCAACGTCCAGGCCAGCCCCATCGATCTAGGCCTACCAGGTGTCCTTCCAGTTGTAAATGAGGCGGTGTATCCAAAAGCCGTTGCATTTGGCTTGGGAATTGGCGCAGATATATCACTGGTTTCCACCTTCGACAGAAAAAATTATTTCTACCCAGATTTACCTAAGGGTTACCAGATAACCCAAATGGATAAACCCATCGTTTTAGGGGGCGCCGTTGAGATAACCTTGGACGATGGTACAGTTAAAACAATACACATCACCCGGGCCCACCTAGAGGAAGACGCTGGAAAATCCTTACATGAAGAATTTATCAATAGTACGGGAATAGATCTTAATCGAGCCGGAACGCCCCTGCTAGAAATAGTATCTGAGCCTGATATGCGCTCAGCAAAAGAGGCCGTTTCCTATGCACGGTACATTCACCAATTGGTCACTTATCTAGGCGTCTCGGACGGCAATATGGCGGAAGGTTCTTTGCGTTGCGATGCGAATGTCTCTTTACGACCTTCTGGCTCAAGCGAAATGGGGACCCGTACAGAGACAAAAAATGTTAACTCATTCCGTTTTCTAGAACGAGCTATCAACTTCGAAGTTAATCGACAAAAGGAAATTCTTGAGTCCGGAGGTCGCATAGAACAAGAAACTCGCCTCTATGACCCGGACCGTGATGAAACGAGACCGATGAGAAGCAAAGAGACGGCTATGGATTATCGATATTTTCCTGAACCAGATTTGTTGCCGATTGTCATCGACGAAAAGTTTATTGCTGAAGTGAAGAAGAACATGCCTGAGTTGCCTCGGGAAAAGGCCGAACGATTCGAGAAGGATTACGGACTCAACAACGCTGATGCCAAGGTGCTCGCATCAGAACCAACGCTCGCAGACTACTTCGAGACCGTTGCCGCAACCTGCAGAAATGCAAAGCTTGCCGCCAACTGGATAAGAGTAGAGCTGCTAGGCAGGAAAAACAAAGATTCTATCGAGACCTCCGAAATTCCTGTAAGTTCGGAAGATTTTGGGTTACTACTACTTAGAATAAACGATCAAACCATAAGTGGGAAGATTGCAAAAGACATATTCGATGCATTGTGGGCGTCTGAAGCCGGTTCGGTGGATGATTATATTGACGCAAATGACCTAAAGCAGGTATCAGATAGCAAAGCACTGGAACCATTGATCGACAAGATTATTTCTGAAAATCCAAAACAAGTGGAAAAATTCCGACAAGGGAAATCCAAATTACTTGGTTTCTTCATAGGTCAAGTTATGAAAGAGACCGAGGGCAAGGCCAACCCGCAACAAGTCAACAAGATCGTCCAAAAAAAACTATCAGAAGTAGGCTAGAAAGCGTTCAGGAAACGCTCGATCCTCGCTGCGTTAGTACCAAGATCACTGATCCCTAGTCTAGAGACTGAGCGAACATCAATTTTGCTCCCAGTCTCATGCTCTCTTACCCTGACTACAACATCGTCTTTGAATCCGAACCAGAAGGTCGTTGCGGTCGCCTCGACTCTGCCTTCGCCCACGCTGACATCAACAATTTCCAAACCTTGATCATTTAGCACTGTCTTCGCTCGCCCTACAGCGGAGGCAATATCCAGCTTAGAATATATGGCCGTCACATTAGGATAAGCACCCAGTTGCAGATCAGCGTGCTTTTCTGGGCTCAGGGTTGCTGTTCCATACTGAAGATCATTGTCCGCATTAGCTCTGAGCGCTACCACTGTCGAGAATTCAGGTGGTTCCTGGGTATCGGTCGTTATATCATGAATCATTGGTGCCAACTGAACTTTAAGAATCTGCGGAGCCATCGCAGCCAGTGGTAGCAGACCAATCAATAGGCTAACGATAAGCAGCAGCTTATCCCTAGTCTTGTTTTTCTTGAAGGCAGCAACCCACATCCCCAGAGAGACTAGTGAAACCAGAAACCCTCCCACCACACCAATTATCACACTTGTAATCGAGGGCATTAAGGGAGCAAGTCCATACCTATATCCTAATGGCCCGGTTATGAGTACCACTAGTATAACGATCGCACTGGTCAAGAGCAGCCTCGTTGAGGTTTTACTTTCTGCCATTGTGATGCCTTTGCGTTAGTATGTTGTTTTTCTATTGAACGCTTACTTTGGCATATTCTCTTATTCCCATTAACGAGGCAACTAGCACAGAGTTACAACAACTAAAGTGGATAGGCCCCAAACGCGCGGAAAGAATCCTACAGTACCGCACTGAGGTGTCTGACATATTAGTGCCAGCAGACCTTATTGCCGCCTCCGGAATCGGACCCAGTCAGGCGAGAGAAATCTTCGAGCACATCGACTGGTCATCTGTTCAAAAAGGGGAACGTTATAACGCGACAGTCATTTTTGTATCCGTAATGGTAAGTGCTGCAACAATCGCCTTTAGCATTAGTCGAATAGATATCGAACTTACTACGACACCACACAACCTTTACAACCTTGCTTTAATATTAGTGCTACTGGGTGCAGGTAGTAGCTTACTAGATCTAGTACTAAGCCAATGGAGAAGCCCCTTGACCCTTCTGAGCATTATATTGATGCTGGTCGGACTTACGATGCTAGCAACTTTACTTATCTTTGCTCTGGCAAACGGATTGTCTACAGAGTTTGCCACACACGTAGAAACCACCTTTATTTTCCTAGTATTTCTAGTGCTGATCATATACCTAAACATTGGACCATCACTACACCTTGGTCCCCTAGCTTCGAAGACAGGCATAGTTAATGATTTAAATGCTGCAGTTATGCTCTACGACTACGGCCACCTTTTCCTAGCTGCATTAGTCCTCTCCATTCTTGCCTTCGCAAATTCCAATCTTTGGTTTGAAGAGATTTTCTCGATTTGGGCCAGCGTTATATTAATAGTCCATGGATTCGAGATGGTGAAAGGCTTTAGCCCCTATATCTCAAACCTTTCCATCAAGGAGAAAGCAACCCTGAAGTTCCTGTTGCAACAGGAGAATTCTAAGCATCGAGAATCACCGAAATTACTTCAACAGATTATCGGATGGTGGTCAATAGGTTCAGGATTACTAATTATCTGCATAGTCGCGGCCACCGCGTTTCTCTAAAAAGAGACTATGCTATAACCTTTATATGCCAAGGCTCATATCGAACGCCGAGCAGGTTGTGCAAGGGATAGCGCATACCAACATACCCAAGATCAACCAGCCGTTTAAATTCGTCCGTGCTCGCGAAGTCGGCAGTAAAATTCTTTACACCAAAGCCAACTTTTCCTACGTCGAAGTCTCCAATCCCATGGTAGGAATGACCAGGTGGAGCCAAGCTTCGTGAAGCGCGTGACAAATTACCTTTTGATTGTATGGTTTTCGCCAAGAAAAGATGCGTTTGCTTGACTACGCTTCGAATGACAGAAGTGAGAACAATACTATCGCCAAGATCCCGCCTCACCTGTTTATAGAGTTCCTCGGACTCACCTCGATAGAGGAAATGGCCGGTGTATGGAATTTTTTTAACTTCCCGTGGCGGAACTTTCGAGGTCAATTCCGTGATAACCTTTTCGCCGAAAAAACCATACCGGTGTGCATTTTCGGAGAACAACTCTTCGAGGAAATCTTTTTCGCCAACTGGGAACTCGCCAACACTGGAGTATCGGCGACTATATTTAAGCATATCGTCGAAGCTAAGCACATTGAAATTTCCGTGCCCTACAAGATTCTGTACTCGATCCAGACGTCTAAATGTACTTGCAAGCAATACATTTTGGCGAGGAGCCAGAAAAACGTCTTGATAATGGGAATTCTCAAAATCCTCCATTTTTTGCAGATAGTTCTGCAAATTATCCAAGTCCGCAAGAGCCGCTTTCCCTTGGCGCTTAAATGCACGCAAAATCTCTCCGGAGTCTGGCGCCGGTGTGGTCATGTATTGTATCGACTTGGCTAACTCCAGCGCGTTGGTATCAATATCCTCATAGGTATTAGATAACACCGGTGGGAGGGGCTGCGAAACATTCGACCGGATCGCCATCTGACCACTCATTGCGGCTGCGCTCGCCGCGGAGAAAATCTTTAGAAAATCTCTTCTTTCCACTTCTAGTTCCGTACTTTAGGTAGACATCATAGTAACGTCTGACGTTCATATATAGCACTAAAGTATGCACTTAGACAATACTTTTGACATTTTGCATGTGATTGAATGTACGACTTCAAGAATGATCCTCTCCTGCTGCGCTCAGCTGCGTTATAGACGAAAGTTAACTCATTAGACCCGAGTAAGTTATAAGTAAAAATTAGATAATACCGTCGGCACGTTTCCCAGGCTTATGGAAGCGAAATAAATGAATGGCTTGAGCAAGTTGAAGAGAGAATTGACATCGAATTAATCGCACAGTCAACGTACCTAACAGATAATAATGTCAACGCTAAAGCCCGGCTATATAATCTGAATTTGATGCAACCAGAACTGATCTCCGACAAAAAATTTAGCCCCTTAAAAGCCTCGCTTTTCTCTGTAAACGAACAGACTAGAAGCCGTGAAGTTGAAGATACTGGCGCCGAAAATACCGGACATGAAACCCAGCATTCGATATTGATTGAAAAATTCACTACTTGTTGTCAGGGTAACGTAGATACCCCAATTCAAACTAAATCCTATTATACTAGTGAGAACAAACTCGAACCATTGACGCGCCCTTGGACCTCGTTCCCGTTCACTAAACGTAGTAATACGATTTAGCACCCAGTTCCAACTTGCCGCCGGCCAAAATGAAATCGCCCGCGCAATTCTATGGTCAATGCCAAATAGCTGAAGCAGATAGTAACAGCTGACGTCAACAACGAAACCGCTGGCACCAACAGCAACGTAATGGATGAACTCCGCCCAGCCTCTGAATTTGCACAGATATAGCCTTCGCAGGTGTCTCAAGTAGGCTATCTGTTGTTGAAAATTGATTTTACTCTTTCCAACCGTTGTATCTTTGAACTCGATAGGTATCTCAATAATTTTCTCGAACTCACCCCTTACCATCAGCTCAAGGCCAATCTTGTACCCTAAAGGGCGAAAACGATCTAGATCCTTAAGGTCTGGTTTACGGACCGCAAAGAAACCTGTCATTGGATCACTGCAGCTGGTAAGTGGCAACACCACGAGCGTTGCAAACCGGGAGTTCAGGAACCTCCAGAAACTCCAGCTACGATCAAATTTTCCACCTTTGGTGTATCGACTACCTGCAACGAAGGTTTCTTCATCCAATGCTGCTATCAAATTTGGGATTTTGGGAATGAGGTGAAACAGATCGGTATCCATAACCACCAAAATATCCGCCGTTGCCTCACGGATGCCGTCCAAAACAGATAGTGAAAGATCACGGCACCTACCTTGCGGTTGAATTAGTCGCAGAGGATATTTTTCAGACAGAGCGTTGGCTATATTTACCGTATCGCCCGGCGACTGATCATCTACAACCAATAATTCGTATATAACACCTTCGTCACCAAGTTCTTTATCAAACCTTTCGCACAGAGCCCGCAGATTTCCTGCTTCTTTATAGATGGGAACTACAATACTAACTAAGGGCACTCAACTTCCTTGAATTCCTCTACCAGATAAGATGCGGTATTTCCGACAGCAATTCTAATCGGATATATGCTAGTGTTTTCCACCGCAGGATAAATAGCAATGGGTGGTTTAAAACAATCTACCGCACGGCGCGGCCCGCTTTCTAGCACATCAGTATCCTACCGTAGTACTCGTAAAACATAGCTAAACTTTTGTTCGTCACGATGACTGGTGTGTTTGACTCGGCTTGCCTTACGATGGGGAAGAAGGTCACTCGGTCCTCTGCAGTTACCAAATTTCATCGCAACATTTAACAGAATACTTAACTTGGACCACATCAAAATTTGCAGCCCAAGTATGGACAGAATAGCCAACGGCCAGTGATTATATAGCGCTAGTCCATATAGCAATCTGAACAAATAGACCTAAGTCACGCTACTCGTTTTGACAAAAACCTTAATACTCCGCTAGGAGACGAGAAATATCACGCAGTGATGTGAGCAGATCTCAATAATCAACACTTGAAACTAAAACCTTGCAGAAAATCCATATGCTATTGGCAATACTCAAGCAAAAATTGATCTCGGTAGTAAAAACAAATGTGATGGAACAACTCTGCAGAGAGCACAGAAAATAGGGCGGACACTTGGTTTCTGCCAAACACGTCTCAGGCGAAGAAAAAAAGATGCACAAACTGCTGACAAAAAGTCATAAACAGAGGATAACCTGGATGATACGAGATGCCACCGACGTGGCAAACCATCTGAAACAAATCAGCATCTTCCAATGTAACCGCACGAGAAAGTGTAACAACATAAGTTACTAGACAAAGAAGGAACCCGGTAAAAACGTGTTCCCATGATCCTAGATTACGTAGCTAAATTAGCTGACCAGCGGAGTCCGGACGCAGTATACTGAGAAAATCTACTACTGGGTATTCAGGCGGATAACCTCTCTAAGGCCCATGAGAATAAGGTCTGGGACGACTGCATCGAATAGATCTTCTCGGTTAAACAACTGGGCGAATCCACCGGTACCAATGACTGCTGGTCTCGCGCTCGAAAATTCTTCATCGGTGATCCTAGTTATCAATTCTCGCACCATTCCGACATTCGACCAGTACAGACCAGCCTGAATGCTTTCCACCGTAGACCTACCAATAGCTGTAGCGGGCGGAACTATTTCAACTGATGGCAATTGTGCTGTTCGCTCTTCCAACGCTCGCATAGACAAATTCAAACCAGGAATAATATTCCCACCAAGAAACTCCTTTTGATTCGAAATCGCGCACACCGTTGTCGCTGTGCCAAAGTCTGCAACGATGATATTTCGATTAGGGAACAGCTTGATTGCTCCTACTGCATCGGCAATTCTATCAGCGCCTACTTCGCGTGGATCACGATAAAGAATTTTTAACCCAGTCTTCGTTCCTGGTCTGAGAATCAACGGCTCGATATCAAAATACTTCTGACAAGTTGCCCGAAGCGAATATAGTAAGTCAGGCACCACACAACAAATCGCTACCTGATCAATACGTTCCGGATCTATGTCGTTCTCTCTAAGCACGCTGCGAAAAAAAACACCAAGTTCATCCGACGAGCTCCGGAGCTGAGACGTACGCCGAAACTGAAGCTCAAGCTTGTCACCTGTGAATACCCCACCAAAGATCTGTGAATTCCCAATGTCGAGGCAAAGTATCACAGTGAAACCGCAACGTTATCAATGAGTCGTACCACCGGATCTTCACCGATTTTCGCAGCGACAAATCGACGCCCATCCCTTGTCTCAACGTAGTCAACATCGAACCCTAACTTCGTCAATCGGTTAGAGACTTCCTGGTCCGAAGCGCTGCTGTCGATTAACTCATGAATAATTGGCGCAGTCTTTCGCGAACAGGGGTCCAGATTCAGGTTACGCGAACTGAGAGCAAGGCCGTCAGATTCACGCACAATTGGACAAGGGACAATTTCAACATCGAGAAAAAACGCGTTGACCATGTCCCTGATGAGTAGGTATTGCTGATAATCTTTTTCCCCGAAGTAAGCTCTGTCCGGACTTACAATATTTAGTAGTTTCATGACCACTGTGAGCACCCCTGAAAAGTGGCCATCTCGATGGGCTCCGCAAAGGTCACGTGAAAACTCCCCTTCCAGTATCTGATACCGAAAGCAATCCGGATACATCTGACCGGAGGTTGGAGCAAGCAAGATGTCGACACCCAGCGACTCAAGAATATCCTGATCTTGCCCCATAGTTTCTGGATAGACTGCAAGATCACTCTGATTATCAAATTGAGTGGGATTGACATAGATGCTCACCACTGTGCTTTTGTTTTCTTCTAGACTTCGCTTGATTAACGATTCGTGGCCAGCATGCAATGCTCCCATCGTTGGAATGAATCCAACTGGGCTCTCGACTTCCTTCCTGGATTTCACAAAGTCCTCTACCGAGTTAAACACTTTCATCCGTAGGTTTCCTGAGGTGCTGGAAAAGATTGGCTTCTCACATCTTCATGGAAATCATTAAGCGCACCTGCCACTATTTGGTTCACATTCGCATACCGGCGAAGAAACTTAGGACAAAAATCAGGATCAGCCCCAAGCAGATCATGAAGCACCAGCACCTGACCGTCCGTATGAGGGCCCGCGCCAATACCAATAGTAGGTACGGAAACCGCATGTGACACACAGTCACCAAGTTTATTAGGAATACACTCTAATACAATGGCAAAGCAGCCTGCCTGCTCCAGACGCTTAGCGTCATCGATTAACTGCTGGGCATCATCCTCGCCTTTCCCCTGCACAATGTGTCCTCCCAGATGGTGGATTGACTGCGGCGTAAGGCCAATGTGGCCCATCACAGGAACGCCAGCTTCCACAATGTGTGCGATAAGATCTGCTTGATGTACCGCTCCTTCTATTTTTACTGCAGAAGCCCCTGCTTGCATAAGCTCTTGAACTGCATCCATACCAACGGTGATACCCTTACTGCAGGATAGAAATGGCATGTCAGCCACAACAAATTTGTCGAGGGCACCGCGGACCACCGCAGCAACATGCATCTTCATCATGTCTAGCGTAGCGTGTACCGTGGAATCAAAACCATGCATAACCACAGCCAGTGAATCTCCCACTAGAATACAATCTATGTCAGACTGGTTGATGATTTTAGCACTCCAGAAGTCGTAACACGTCACCATCGAAATCTTACGATTCTGTTTTTTGCGTTTAGTAAAAGTTTGCACATTAACCATGTGTCCACCTCGTTGTTGAGGAACATGATTTCAGTGACAGGGGGAGTAACCCTTGGGTCCAGATGACCAAGCCTAGGTACCTGTCCTTAAGATCAAGTCCTGCTCAAATATTCAAAAAATGTAGCTTCCCCTTCTCGTCACCTTCCAATGGATAGGTGCGAGAACGCGAGAATATGTGGTTTGACAGTTGGCGTCAATGAGCAAATCGCATAGCGTTTTGCGCCCGTCAAGTGCGATGTTAAGGCACGGATCAAATCGAATCGCCGTGCGTTTGACTCAAAGACATGGGAAACACACTAGGGATAGCATCCTCGTCGAGAAAATAAGTTATTATATTCACGTAGGGCCTATAGCTCAGTTGGTTAGAGCAGTGGACTCATAATCCATTGGTCCCAGGTTCGAGTCCTGGTGGGCCCACCGAATCAGCGAGTCAAAAGGCTACGACGTCTCGTCGAGGAAAGTTTTAAGTTGATCCGAGCGTGTTGGATGACGAAGCTTACGCAGTGCTTTGGCTTCAATCTGACGAATACGCTCACGAGTAACGTCAAACTGTTTACCAACTTCCTCGAGGGTATGATCAGTATTCATATCGATACCAAAGCGCATTCTTAGTACTTTAGCTTCTCTCGCAGTTAGACCTGACAAAATACCCCGCGTTGCTTCACGCAGCCCCTCATCCGCCGCAGTCTCCACCGGAGATCCAATATAGGAACTCTCCCCAAGGCTTGAATCTGAATCGAGAAAATCTCCCAAATGGGTATCTTCATCATCCCCAACAGGGGTTTCCATTGAAATCGGATCTTTAGCGATTTTCAAAACTCGTCGGACTTTATCTTCTGGCATCTCCATGCGTTCACCGAGTTCTTCCGGCGTAGGTTCCCGCCCCATTTCCTGCAGCATCTGTCGAGATATACGCGACAGTTTATTAATAGTCTCAATCATGTGTACTGGGATACGAATCGTCCGTGCCTGATCGGCAATAGAACGTGTGATTGCCTGTCTAATCCACCAGGTAGCATAGGTTGAAAACTTATAGCCACGACGATATTCAAACTTGTCCACCGCTTTCATCAATCCAATATTGCCCTCTTGGATAAGATCCAGAAACTGTAAACCACGATTGGTATATTTCTTTGCAATTGAAATCACCAGACGAAGGTTTGCTTCCACCATATCCTTTTTAGCGCGACGAGCTTTCGCTTCACCGATGGACATTCGACGATGAATTTCCTTTATTTCGCTGACTTCCAAGCCACACTCTTCCGAAGCCTGCCTAATTCTTTTTTGTGCTCGAACAATTTCGTCCTCAAATTGTTTCAAGCCGTCAAATCCCGCCTTGATCTGCTTCTGAACCCACTTCAAATCCGTTTCGTTGCCTGTGAACTTCTCAAGGAACTTCTTACGCGGCATCTTTCCTCTACGAACACAGGTATTAATAATATGACGCTCTTGACGACGAACCTGTAGATGAATTTCTCGGGGAATCTTGGTGATATTTTCATAGTGCTTCGGCACAAACTTAAAAAACTGGAACGCATCGCCGAGAGCGTCCAGCTCTTTGGATACTTTATCAGAACCTCGGCCATTGCGTTTGATAGACCGATTGGTTTTCTTAAACTGTTTATCCAATGCTTCGAAACGCTCAGTAGCCAACTCTAGATCTGGACCTTTGTCTTCCTCAGATTCAGAGTCATCTTCCTTTTTTTCCCCCGGAACCACTTGGGCTGCCGGCGCAACATACTCAGCCGGGTCAAGAAAACCAATCAGAACATCCAGTAGTTTGCCATCTTCTTCGAAGGTTGCATCGTACTGTTCAAGGATATATTCAACAGTACCTGGAAACTGACCAGCAGCGTGAAGCACATCTCGAATACCCTCTTCGATTCGCTTAGCAATAACAATCTCCCCTTCCCTGGTGAGCAGTTCAACGGTACCCATCTCACGCATGTACATACGTACTGGGTCCGTTGTCCTTCCCGCTTCGTTCTCAACGGCTACTAGAACGGCAGCCGCTTCTTCTGCTGCCAACTCATCAGCCGACTCAGCATCATTAACCAACATGTCGTCATTTGAAGGTGCCTTCTCATGGACTGTAATGCCCATGTCGTTGATCACACCAATAATGTCTTCGATCTGATCTGGATCAGAAATCTCATCAGGAAGGTGGTCATTTACCTCAGCATAAGTCAAAAAACCCTGCTCTCTCCCCTTGCTGATTAGATCTTTTAGACGTGATTCCTGCTGCGCTAATCCAGTTGACATAACCTTCTTGAAACACCCGTACGAAATAAAGAGCCGGCCATTATAGCGATCTGACCACAATGATTCCATATATACATACTTTAGGGTGACCTAGTCTCGAAGATTATGGAGGTTTGTACCGTCTTTATGAGGAGCCAGGCTGCTTTCCTTGGTGATGATTACGGATAGCCTCCCGTTCCTCTTCGGATAGCGAGGACATCGGTTTACGCAGAAGTTCCTCAATCCGGCGTTTTTCAAATTTGGTGGACAATCTGGTAAGTTGCTGCCTTAAAATACCTTGGAATTCGTCGGCAAACTGCGAGACATCGAGTAACTGCTCCTTGTTCGACAATCGCTGCATTCGGCCGAAATCAGGCGTTCCTTTGAAATGAGCAAGAATTTTAGTAGGTGCAGGATTATCTTCCTTAGATATAAATTCCACTAGCTTTACCAGTAAATGTGCGGCTTGGTCAGATGCTAACTGGTCATATTCCTGGGGCTCAAACAAATCTACCAATTCCGGTTGAATCAGCAACATGCTAATCGCCTGATCAAGCTGACTATCCAGATCAGAGATACGGGAAACAGGTGGTTTGACCTCGCTAATAAACGAGTTTAGACGAGCAGCATTACTCTGAGCCCGTTTATCCTGCTGGTAGCCGCTCGACGCAGACATAAGTTTCTCAACATCCAATCCAACTCGCTCCGAAAGTCCATCGATCACCAACCGCTTGAAAACGCCTTCTGGGATTCTATGCATAAGCGGGACCGCTAATTTACTAAGTGCTGCCTTACCCTCTGGCGCAGACATGTCGAGACCAATTTCCAATTGACTATAGAAGAACTCTGTAAAGGAGGTAGCCTCACGCAAACGATCTTCGAACTGGTCTTTACCGTCTTTGCGTACTAGTGAGTCTGGATCTTCGCCTTCTGGCAAAAATAGAAACGCTGCACTCCTCCCATCCTGCAGAAAACCCAGCACTGTATCCAGTGCCTTCCCTGCTGCGTTACGGCCTGCCTCATCTCCGTCGAAACAAAACACCACCTTGGATACCAAGCGATATAAGCGCTCAATGTGATCCGGAGTAGTCGCAGTACCGAGGGTCGCCACAGAATAGTTGATACCATGCTGAGCTAGCGCCACGACGTCCATATAACCTTCCACCACAATAACCTGCTTTAACCGGTTAGTCCTCCGTCTCGCTTCATATAGACCATATAATTCTCTTCCCTTGCGAAAAACTGGGGTTTCGGGCGAGTTCAGGTACTTGGGCTTGCCATTACCAATAATGCGTCCACCAAAAGCAATTGTTTTCCCACGTAAGTCTCGTATGGGAAACATGATCCTTTCTCGAAAGCGATCATAGGTTCTATCCCCTTCGGTATTTTCTACCAACATTCCCGCCTTGATCAGCAATTCGCGGTCATAATTGCTGGCAGCCATCGCTGTTTGCAGACTGTCCCACTCCGCTGGAGCATATCCTAGGCCAAAATCACGCGCTATCTCGCCGGATAGCCCTCTTGATTTGAGATAGTCGACTGCCCGTGCTCGAGTCGAGTGATTTCTCAGGTTATCCTTGTAAAACTCTGATGTGCGCTCAAGTACTTCATAAATAGCCCGCCGTTCACGGTGCACCTCTTTGGGAATACCATCGTTCTTCCTAGGCACCTCCATACCTATCCTCGCGGCCAGTGTTTCTACGGCAGTTACGAAATCCATTCGTTCATATTCCTGCAGAAAATGTAAGGCACTGCCGTGCGCCTGACAACCGAAGCAGTGATAAAAACCTTTATCCTGGCTGACTGTAAAGGATGGAGACTTTTCGTTGTGAAAGGGACAAAGGCCCTGAAAGTCCTTACCCCCTTTCTTGAGCACGACACGTGGTTCGATAATCTCTACGATATCGGTTCGTGCTAATAATTCGTCGATAAATTCCTGGGGAATCAAATTGGTATTTCAAGAGATTGAAGATCAGGAGAATGGCACTCACTTTTTGATGTTGCAAGGACAGAGTGCAATAACCGAGTAAAGTTTCGATTATTTTTTACTAACCCAGCTTTGACTTTACTAAAGCCCCAACCACTGCCATGTCTGCACGGCCCTGGGCCTGACTTTTTAACATACTCATAACTTTTCCCATATCCTTCATCGACTCTGCGCCTGTCGCCGCGATCACCCCATCCACGAGGCTCGTAAGCGCAGTTTCGTCAAGCTGTTCGGGCAAAAACTCATTTATAACGTCCAGCTCATACTGTTCCTGCTGAACGAGGTCATAGCGACCCGCCGATTCGAATTGAGAAAGTGAGTCCTTGCGTTGTTTGGTCATCTTATTGAGGATTTCCATTACACGCTGATCATCAAGCTCAATTCGCTCATCAACCTCGACTTTTTTAAACTCTGCAGATATCAAACGAAGCACACCCAATCGTTGCTTTGCGCGCGCGCGCATGGCCGACTTTACTTCATCGGTAATTCTAGCTTGGATTTCGGAGCTCACGGGGTAGGTCCCAAAGAGGAATTAGTACAACCGCTCCATACGACGCGATTCGCGTTGAACTTTCTTCGCATAACGTTTGACTGCAGCAGCAGCCTTACGTTTTCTAACGGATGTAGGCTTTTCATAAAACTCTCGTTTACGAACTTCGGCCAGAATGCCCGCTTTCTCGCAGGACCTTTTAAAACGGCGTAATGCAACGTCGAACGGCTCGTTCTCTTTTACTTTGACGTAAGGCATGTATTGGTCCAGTGTTAAGGGCGGTGTATTCTAGCTGCAATTTCGCTGCTTTGTAAAGCTAAAACAACGTGTGATTATATGAGAAATTATAAAAAGATCAGTAAGATACATCACTTATACCATCGAAGTCACTAACATCGAACAATGAAGGTAATAGGTATAGAAACTTCCTGCGACGAAACCGGCGTTGCGGTTTACGATTCTGACAAAGGATTAGTAGCTGATCTATTGTTCAGTCAAATTAAACTGCACCAACGTTACGGCGGCGTCGTCCCAGAAATCGCTTCTCGTGACCACATTCGCAAAACCTTGCCAATGATCGACGAGGCGTTGAACGAAGCCAATTGTACGGGAAAGGATATAGATGGAATTGCTTACACTGCTGGTCCAGGGCTAATCGGAGCGCTACTGGTTGGCGCGAGTCTTGCAAAATCTCTTGCCCTCGCTTGGGGAGTTCCCGCCCTGGGAATCCATCATATGGAAGGTCACTTACTGGCCGCGAATATGGCCAATGATCCTCCATCGTATCCGTTTGTTGCGCTACTTGTTTCCGGCGGGCACACGCAACTCATGGAGTGTCAAAGACAAGGGGATTATCAACTGCTGGGAGAGTCCGTTGATGATGCTGCGGGAGAAGCTTTCGATAAAGTCGCGAAGATGCTAGGACTTGGGTACCCGGGTGGACCAGAGATCGCTAAAGCTGCTAGGGATGGTGACCACAATCGCTTTACATTCCCCCGCCCTATGACCAATAAACCAGGACTCAACTTTAGCTTTAGCGGCTTAAAGACTTTTGTACTAAATACAGTTTACGACCTAGATAACCTTGGAAAACAGGATGTCGCTGACATTTCCTGCGCGTTCGAAGATGCAGTTGTCGACACGATTAGCATCAAATGTCAGAGAGCGCTGGAGTACTCAGGTCTGGATAGTCTTGTTATCGCCGGAGGGGTTAGTGCAAACCTAAATCTACGTAACGTTCTAGAACAGATGACCAAAGAACATGGTTATCAACTTTTTTACCCTGAGGCCAAACTATGCACGGACAACGGCGCGATGATAGCCTACGCGGGTTGGCAACGACTAGTTAGGGGACAATCAGAATCACTAGAGATCCAAGTTAGACCTAGGTGGCCTATGGAAGAATTGGTGTCCGCTTGAACGATACTATTCATATCGAGCAACTTAAAATCAACTGCATCGTCGGCGTAAATGAATGGGAACGCAAGGTAAGACGGCACATTATTGTCGACCTTACCCTTGAAACAAACGCGGCAAAGGCCGCGAAAAAAGACAACATTGAAGATGCCATCGACTACATAACAGTGAGCGAACGAGTAACCCGTTTCGTCCAGGCAAGCTCGTATCTGCTCATTGAAACTCTTGCAGAAAAAATCGCTAATGTAGTTCTTGGAGAGTTTCCTATCTCTCGAATTCGCCTGAAACTCAGCAAACCAGGGGCAATCAGCAACGCAAAAAGTGTGAGCGTATCGATCGAACGCACTCTCTAGATAAAATTATTCGTCACTAACCATGGAAGGGCATTTGTAAAAAGAAGGTTCAAATCCGAACTAATAAAGGTAAGAAACTCAGGATGAAAGGCCTTGCTCTACTGTGTCAATAACCTTAGCGCTCAACGCTAGTATACAAGGTAATTTGTTAGTACCGGCGCTTTATCTTAGGATTAGCAGTCTAGCCGCATATTGATGAACCTGGGACTGAACAAGAGCGCTAGGCCAGGGTGCGTCGTTAGCATTAGTGAACAATGAGGACCAAGACAAAAGATCCCACTTTGTAGCGACAGACCCCCGCGGGGCTAGTTTCCTGCAATGCTCGGTACAATATTAACCAAGAGGTTCCTGAACTACTATAACTGCACCTTATACTTGCACGTCAACCACCTATCCTTGGCCAGCCAGCTTATTTATAATGCGATATCCAATAATTGTTACAGCAGATGTTAGTGGAGATTTTATTACAGTATGGTGGCAAGCGCACTGAACCTGGCGCCTGTCCCATAAACGAAAAAGGCTTTTCAGCCTACGTTCTAAAACAAACCAGCGATTCGGAGTAATCGCCATGGCGAATGGCTGCTTGTTCTGCAAGATCCTCCGCAATGAGATTCCTGCAGATTTGGTCTACGAAGACGATACCGTTATCGCGTTTCGTGATATTACCCCTCAAGCACCAGTGCACGTTCTGATGATTCCGCGCAAACACGTGAGTACCCTCAACGATCTGGACGACCCAGCTCTGGCTGGCCACCTCCTAATGACCGCAAAAAAACTAGCAAAAGAATTAAAAATAGATGAGAAAGGCTACCGATTGGTAATGAATTGCAATGAACAAGGCGGCCAAACCGTATTCCATATTCACATGCACATTCTCGGCGGCCAACAGTTCGGCCATCTAGTTTAGTCATGTTCTCACCATATAACCGTAAGAAAACATGGCATTAACAGCACTCGATCAGGTTATCTGCAACTTTGACCGCGCGTTACGGATTAGTTCCGGCGCCCTTAACTCTAGCAAGCGGTCATCTCCAGCGAAAAATGAGTGCGCAGACCTTAACCGGGAAGACCGCCAGACGGCGTCGAGATTAATGCGTGTTAATCACACCGGCGAAGTTTGTGCTCAAGCACTTTATCAGGGTCAAGCAATCACCAGCCGCAATCAAAAGACCCGGGCATTAATGCAGCAGTCGGCTGAAGATGAGACCGATCACCTGGTATGGTGTGAACAACGAATAAATGAACTTGGCTCACACACTAGTTATTTGAATCCGATCTTTTATCTCGGATCACTTTTCATCGGTGCATTGACAGGTGTATTAGGCGACAAGATCAATTTGGGCTTTGTCGCGGCAACAGAAGATGGCGTCATTAATCATCTAGAGGATCATCTCGAGAAGTTGCCGAAGAGCGACTCCAAATCTCGAGCGATTCTAGAAGCGATGAAAGAGGATGAAGGCCAACACTCAGACAAGGCAATGCAAACTGGCGGCTATGATTATCCACCTGTCGTGCGACTGATTATGCGCGTCACCGCTAAGGTAATGACAAAATCAACCTACTGGATCTAGCTCAATCAGTATTCGCGATTAGGGGATGATAGATTAGCTGTACCTTAGTGCCTGATGGATCCTCGCAATAAAAACTTCGAGCGCCATCGCGATGGTCTTTCGGCTTGGACAGGGTCTTAACTCCACGGTCAGTCAGGAAGATGAACCATTCATCTATCTTTTCTTTATCATTAATGAGAAAGCCAATGTGATCCAGCACACTTTCTTTCCCAATATGATTTCGCGACTTAGACCGACGATGTAACGCCAAGTTATCGTTCCCACTGGTCAGATAAACGTTGTCCGGGTCAGGCCGCCACTCAACTTCCATACCCAATAGGCCAACGTAAAAAGATTCCGTTTTTTCTAGGTCGGATACATAGAGCGCTACGTGGCGCATACCATTTGTTTTGCCAGGACCAACCACTTCAGCGCTCTACTATTTCATAATCGTGAGTAATCTCGACACCTCCACGAGCCAACATAATCGATGCGGAGCAGTACTTTTCAGCTGAAAGATCCACCGCCCGTTTTACTTGTGCTTCCTTAAGATCAGTACCTGTCACGGTAAAGTGGACATGAATGCGTTTAAACACGCTGGGGATATCGTCAACCCTTTCTGCCTCAACATCAGCGATACAATCGGTTACACCCTGCCTAGATTTCTTAAGAATCGACAGAACATCGAAGCTGGCACAACCACCCAGTCCCATTAACATCAGTTCCATTGGCCGAATACCTATCCCTCGGCCGCCTTCACTCTCTGGACCCTCGATGAGAACAGCGTGTCCTGAACCCGATTCAATAAGAAACTGGACACCGTCAATCCATTTTACCGATGCTTTCATTAATACCACACCATTTTTAGAAAGCCAGTATGGTAGCCACTTCGGGAGCTTTGGACCAGTTCTACCCTTAGTAGACCGCTCATTTGCGTAAAATGCGAGACGTAATCTAGCTTTTAACCGCTTATAGAAACGAATTATAGTTGGTTTGACTCTTTCCAAGGAACGCCGACGTAGACCAATTTTGGTCACTGGCAGCTACAGCTTTTTCTTTTTCAAAATCAGCTTCTTAAAAATCTGTGCGAGAACAAATCAATTTAACAACAGGATTTTACGGCTCCAGACCTACTAGTGAAGCACGATGTGAGGAATTCTATTTTTGGTGATATTTGATGAAGGACTATAATTTTGGATACCAAACCATAAAGGTATGAAAGATGAAGAAATTAAAATTAATTAGCTTCGCTGGACTTTTCTTGCTATTCGGATGCGGTATGTCTGAGAAAGACAAAACCTAGATCTCTCAGATTACATGTAATGTTATTGAAGCGACAAGGAATATGGATGCTGCACAAAGAATCAAAGAAGTTAGCGCTGCGAGAGAGCAAATGGGACAAAAAAGGTTTTTGGGTACTGATGAAGATATAAGGGAATCTGTAAGATTAGGCATTTGCATTAATCTCGTAAGAAATGACGAAAATTATGCAGAGCTTTTGAACCGCAAAAGAAAAATACTTGAAAATGTGAAGTTAGATTTGGTCGCTGTTGAGTTGGAAACCGAGAGACAGTTAAGAAAAGACAAGTTCAAGACCCAATGCTTGAAAACGGAAACGGACTACCTTGAACGGATTCAAAAGAAACAGGAAGGCAGTGATTTTGCATGTAAAATGTGGGCGGATGGGTTCGTTGGAATGAATTTTTTAGAGATGCTCACGAATGCAAAGCCTAACTCAACAAACGAATGTTACGACGTTTCAAATCTTAGGGATTTTTCTAGAGACGAACTTACGGCCTATCATGTTCAGCTTAGTGAGACGATAACTGCTGGTCTAAAAATTTGTGGAAATGAAATCGAGGATTACTCTCAGAAAATTATAGAGATTACAAGTTCGAGATTAACACAGGAATGTCAAAATAACTTTCAAGAATGTCACGAGGACTGGGTAGCAGAAAACTAATATTCTTCGTGCTTTCTAAGGGTAGAATTTCTGACAGAAAAATTCCTTTTTCCAACGTGGACATGGATTCATATCACATCTGTCTGCAACGATTTGACTTCCACTTGAAAATCACTTTCTTTTAAATTCGTGGGGTAACCGACCATATTAACAGCAGTGCAGGACCCTCCAGGGCTATGCTTTTAATCCACGATTAATAGAATCAATGATAGAAATTATACAATTAGGCGGGTAAAGCACTGAAATATAAGAAATAACTTCTTGCTTTAACAAAGGTTAGTTCCCTAAGGGAAGCACCGTCATCTACGGGGGAGAAAAAAGTAACTCAATCTACTCGCTCTCGTAAACTTCTAATTGAAGATGATTTAGGGAGAGAAAATATCATCGCCTAACTCAATGAAAGCGACTTCTTTGCAAAGACGGAAAAGTTTAGCAAAGATGGTATTCGGTAAACGATAAGGTTTTCCACGTTAATAGAACAACTCCCGTAACTTCTTGCCTGGATCATCTTCCAGCATAAAGGATTCACCAACCAAGAAGCCGGCAACCCCTGCATCACTAAGACGCAAAACCTCTTCCTTAGCTGAAATACCACTCTCGCTGATGACAAGAGTTCCCCCCAGAATACTGCTTATTAAATCCAGCGTAGTATCGAGCGACACGTCGAAAGTGTGCAGGTTCCGATTGTTTATTCCAATCAGGGTTGGCTCCAGCGCAACCACATTATCGAGCTCAGCTTTATTATGAACCTCAAACAGGACATCAAGACCAACATCACGCGCGAGGTCGGACAAGGAGCGGAGTTCATGTAAATCCAAAATCGCTGCAATCAGCAAGATACAATCTGCACCAATCGACGCTGCCTCATAGACCTGGTAAGGGTCAACAGTAAAATCTTTTCGCAGTACCGGGAGGTCACACGCTCCACGGGCTTGAATAAGATAATCGTTGCTACCCTGAAAAAACGATTCGTCCGTCAGAACCGACAAACATGTCGCACCCGCTGCCGCATAGCTCTCCGCGATATCTGTCGGAATAAAATTCTCCCGAATTACACCCTTGGAAGGCGAAGCTTTCTTTATTTCGGCGATTACCGAAGTCCTTCTACCACTTGCACTCCTTTTAATCGCATCAATAAACCCGCGAGGTGGATCCGTTCGCTCTCTCGCCATACGCTCAATCGCGGACTCGGACTTCACACTTTTGTTGAACTCAATCTCTTGCTGCTTCTTCGCAACTATCCGTTTGAGTACGTCAGGTGCATCAACCATTCTCCGCGACCTGCCCCGTAAAATCCGCAAAGTCTTTCATCTTCTCCGTCGCGAGCCCGGAACCAATCGCATCCCTCGCCATTTCTACGCCATCCGCTAGCGAACCTGCAGCACCGGAAACATATATGGCAGCACCAGCGTTCAATACCACAAAATCCATCGCAGCCTCATTCTCTCCCGCAAGGGCCTGGCGCACTAACACCAAACTTTCTTCTGCATTCTCAACCCTTAGAGAATCAATAGGCTGTCGTTTACAACCAAATTGCTCAGGTTCTATCTGGTACTCGCTGATTTCAGCGTCTTTAAGTTCTGCTACATTCGTTGGTGCAGCGATGCTGATTTCATCTAGCCCATCTTCCGAGTTAACAACCATAACGTGCTTGCTTCCCAACTTATCCAGCACCTTGGCAATCGGCCTTACCCAGTTCTTATCGTAAACGCCCAACAATTGTCGCTCCGCTCTTGCTGGGTTCGTGAGCGGCCCCAACAGGTTAAATATGGTTCGGACAATCATCTCTTTTCTGGGCCCAATTGCATGCTTCATTGCCCCGTGATGAGACAACGCAAACAGAAAACCAAGACCGACAGTATCGATACAGCGGGCAACCTGGTCCGGCGTAAGGGTAATATTCGCACCCGCCGCCTCGAGAAGATCCGCACTGCCGCTCTTACTGCTCGCACCACGATTACCGTGCTTCGCAACTCGAACGCCAGCGGCAGCAGCCACGAAGGCGCTTGCAGTAGATACATTGAATTTGTTCGAACCACTACCACCGGTGCCACAAGTGTCCACAAGTCCAGCCGTATCAACTTCAACCGGGGTGGCAAGCTGACGCATGACCGTGGCTGCTCCGGTAATCTCCGCAACTGTCTCACCCTTGATTCTCAGACCCACCAGGAAACCCCCAATCTGCGCTGGAGTGGCCTCACCAGTCATGATCAGCTGCATAACGTCGGTCATTTCTTCGCGGCTGAGATCTTCGCCGTCAATTACTCTGGCAATTGCTTCAGGCATATCCATGTAATTTCCCCTTACTCTTTGGTTTGCTCAATAAAATTTGCTAGCAGTGCATGGCCGTGCTCGGTCAGCACAGATTCCGGATGAAATTGAACACCTTCAACCAGACATTCTTTATGACGAAGGCCCATAATTTCGTCCACTTCACCATCCTTCATGGTCCATGCCGTCATTTCCATCCCTTCAGGCACCGCGTCAACGATTAGCGAATGATATCGCGTCGCCGTAAACGGACTGGGCAATTCAGCAAAAACGCCTGCACCATTGTGGTGAATATCTGATGTCTTGCCGTGCATCACCTCTCTGGCTTTAACGACGTTGCTGCCAAAAACCTGACCAATGCTTTGATGTCCGAGACAGATACCAAGTATCGGGATACTACCCGCAAATTCGTCAATGACCGGCATAGATATCCCCGCTTCGTTCGGCGTACAGGGACCCGGCGAGATAACGATCAGATCTGGCCCAATGTCTGATATCTCCTGCACTGTGGTTTCATCATTGCGCTTTACCAATACCTCCTGACCAAGTTCATAGAGGTACTGCACCACGTTGTAAGTAAATGAGTCATAGTTATCAATCATCACTATCATGACTTTACTCCCAGCGTTCCCCTCGCCTCATCCTTATTAAACTCCCGCCGATTCTCCAACGTCATGGACCCATCCAAACCCGACTCCGCCATTGCGGCCGCAGTGAAGATGGAACGCGCTTTGTTCATCGTCTCTTTCCATTCCAGGTTCGGAATCGAATCAGCAACCACACCTGCGCCAGCCTGGATGTAGAGCTTCTTATCCTTAATTACGGCGGTACGTATCGCGATCGCCGTGTCCATATTTCCATTCCACGATAGGTAACCCACTGCGCCACCAAATACGCCGCGTTTTTCAGGTTCAAGTTCATCAATGATTTCCATCGCTCGAACCTTGGGAGCACCACTGAGTGTCCCCACAGGCAAAGTGGCCCTAAGCAAATCGATACCGGTCACTTCGGGTCGAACACGACCACAGACGTTGGACGCAATGTGCATCACGTGCGCGTAACGCTCTACGACCATCATTTCGCTCACTTCCACTGTTCCAGGATCGCAGACCCGTCCAATATCATTTCGGCCTAAATCTATAAGCATCAAGTGCTCAGCAATCTCCTTAGGGTCGGCAAGAAGCTCTGCCTCCATTGCCAGATCTTCTTCTTCATCACGTCCTCGGCGTCTGGTACCGGCGAGCGGTCTCACGGTCACCTCACCTGAATCCAGTCGAGCCAGAATCTCTGGCGAAGAAGAAACGATCTGAAAATCCGCCAGATCCATGAAATACATATAAGGAGAAGGGTTAAGCCGCCGCAGCGCTCTGTATAGGTGCAACGGATCGCTTTCGAAAGTAACAGACATGCGCTGTGACAACACAACCTGCATCACGTCACCTTCTATGATGTATTTCTTAATTCTCTCGACATCGTCTTTAAATTTTTGCTCACCATAGCTGGACACAAAGTCTGCTTCATGAAGCCTGGGACCCACTTCTGGTTTTCTAATGCTCTGCGGGATAGGGTTTGCTATCGCAGACTGCATCTCATCCAATCGACGCTCTGCCTGCTCAAGTGTTCCCTCATCGCTGATATGGGTAATCAGGTGGATCTTTGCCTCAACACTATCGAAAACAATGACATCGTTTGACACCATTAACAAAATGTCAGGGCAACCAATGGTATCCGGCAGATCAGTATCGCGAAGTTTCTTCTCAACAAAACGCACCGTATCGTACCCAAAGTAACCTACCAGGCCGCCGGTATAGATCGGCAAATCGGGGAGTTCGGGATATCTAAACTGTTGCCTAAAAGTTTCGATATAGGCTAATGGATCGTCGGTGATCGTGTGTTCTGTCACCTCACCGTCAACCTCCATCGTGATCTGTTCGCCACTTACCTTTAAAATCTGACTGGATGGTAGACCTACCACCGAGTATCTGGACCATTTCTCACCACCCTGGGCGGCAGATTCCAACAAGTAACTATAAGACCCCGTCGCAACTTTTATATAGCAGGACAGCGGCGTATCAAGGTCCGCAAACAGTTCTCTAGTAACAGGTATATGGTTGTAGCCCTCTGCAACAAGCCGGGCAAAGTCTTCTGGAGTCATGGTTATCTCCGATACATCAATATAAATTCAAGCAAAATGGGGCTGCAAAGGACACCCCCGGCGTTACGGTGTGTGATTCACCATCGCCAAGAAAGAAATGCCCAGTCTCTCAAAAGACTGTTGCTCACTCGAAATAATCGACTCATCGGGATAACTCTTACTTTTAGGCCAAGCTTAATGAAACCTGGCTAATACTACAACTAGACGAGTTTGGATCGCATCGCGGCTATGGTTGCTGCATATTCATCCGCGTTAAAGATTGCAGAACCCGCAACAAACGTATCTGCCCCCGCAGCACAAATATCCCCAATATTCTCAATTTTTACGCCGCCGTCTATTTCGAGGCGAATATCACGGCCACTTTGATCGATTATTTTCCGCACCTCCTTTAGTTTATCCAACGATGCAGGAATAAACTGTTGCCCACCAAAACCAGGATTTACCGACATAATCAGCACTATGTCGATTTTGTCGAGAACGTAATCCAGGTAGCTGAGCGAGGTCGCAGGATTGAATACCAGACCACAGCGCGCCCCGCCTGAACGTATCAACTCCAATGATCGATCAATATGTTCGGTGGCTTCAGGATGAAAGGTAATGTAGCTTGCGCCAGCGTCCAGAAAGTCTCCTATTATTCGGTCGACCGGTTTAACCATCAAATGCACATCTATTGGCGCGGTGACCCCATAATCGCGCAGCGCCCGACACACCATGGGTCCAATAGTGAGGCTCGGAACATAGTGGTTATCCATGACATCAAAGTGAACCATATCGGCGCCAGCAGCGAGAACAGCTTCTACGTCTTCACCGAGACGCGCAAAATCAGCTGACAAAATTGATGGTGCAATTACATAGTCCACTGCATTCTCCTAATTGTTTGCATCGTCTTCATTCGCATTCTCGCGATCCTTCTTTTGATCACTTTTGTGGTCTTTTTTTTGGCGATAGTGCCTCACTAGGGTTTCATATCTAGCCTTGGTGCCTACATCAATCCAAAACCCATTATGGTACTGGCCGGTCATTCGACCCTGTTCAATTGCCCGGTCCAACAGAACCCGGAGTTTGAAAGCGCCCTCGGGGGCATTATCAAACAAAGCTGGGGAAAATAGTCCAATCCCAGAATAAGTCAAACGCTCTTCATCATCCCCGAATCTAACTCGGCCGTCGGGATCAAGCACAAAGTCTCCCTCGGGATGATGGGCGGGATTGTCGACCATTACAAGGTGAGCAAGGGCATCACGCAATGACGTTGGCAGGCCCAACGGATCAAAATCACTGGCAATATCAGAGCTGACCACGACGAAATCATCCTCACCAAGCAACGAAAGTGCGCGAGTTATGCCTCCCCCGGTCTCTAATAAAAAGGGCTCTCGCGAATACTCTATGGATATTCCGCGATCCGCACCATCACCCAGGGCAGCGATTAGTTTGTCCTCAAGATGCCAGGTATTAATGACAAACTCACGAAAACCAGCGTCTAAGAATGTCTGCAACCAGCGCTCGATCAGCATTTGGCCACCAGCGCGCAGCAATGGCTTTGGCACCTGATCCGTGAGCGGCCGCAATCGTTGCCCTTCCCCTGCTGCCAATAGCATGACTTTCATCAGCGAACAAATTCCCTGGCAGCAAGACGTGGAACAATGACTTCTCTCAGCCACCCACAAAATGGCGCAAGCTCCTCGTACCGTTCACCCAACTCCACCATATAGTCAATTACCAGGGGTATGTCCGCCAAATATCCAGGCTTTGCATCTCGCAGATTCAATCGGGAAAAAATTCCGGCACATTTAAGGTGGCGCTGAAACCCCATGAGTTCGAACCAACGAAAGAACTCACTTTCGGTTACGGCTGAGTCCAAACGGCCATCCACCAACAATCGCCGTCTGTATTGTTCAACCCATTCACGTATCTGATTTAGTGGAAATCGGTGGTAACAGTCCTTTAACAATGAAACGAGATCATAAGTCAGCGGCCCTACAACGGCATCCTGAAAGTCAATGATGCCTGGATTGCCCCTTGCGATTACCATCAGATTTCTGCAGTGATAGTCGCGATGAACGAATACCTGGGGCTGTGCAATCGCGTTGCCAAGCATCAGATCAAAGATACTTTCTAACCCGGCCTCCGCGAAGTCTTTTATTTCTAATTGACACTGCAGGAACCATTCCGGGAATAGACTCATTTCCTCTAGAAGCTTCGCTTCATCATAGCGCGGCAACTCAGCTTTAATCTGTTGCATTCCTGCAAGCGCGTCGAATGCATCGCTATACAAGCGCTCAATCTCCAGCACGTCTCCCACGTTCAGTCGATCCAGGTAAAGCGTGTTTCCAAGATCCTCCATCATCAGGAACCCGTTGTCGAAGTCGCGTTCAATAATTTCGGGGGAGTTAAGACCAACACCACGAATCATTTCGTCGATCGAAACAAACTTCCGACTGTCTTCCTGTTCCGGCGGAGCGTCGACAAAAATAAAGGATGGATCACCATCAGACCTGAAATACCGGCGAAAACTAGCGTCGTCCGAGGCCGTCTGTAACGTAAAATCCTCCGAGAGGATCGCGCCACGCTGCACCAGACGATCCCGCGCCCAGGTATCGAGCGCGAGTTTCCTTTGGTCACGATTAGACATAACTGCGTAAATGTTTAACCAATCCTTGGACTAATGCATTATCATCGGACATCTTTATTAGCCTATTTCAGTGTGAAAAGCGCATCCGCCATTCTTACGGTTCTTCTGTTTCATCCAGTTCTCGCGCTATCTGACACGAAACAACAATCTGCGGCGGAACAGGACTGGATACCCAGACAATACCAATCAGATTCAACCGTTCCTTGGTACTGCGACGGCCGTTACGAAGCGCCACCTAGCTTTCGGACGTCAGCAAGCAAGACCCAAGATACAATTATAGTCGCCACAGACGACGCCTTGCACGTAGAAGATCACTCCACCACGTTTAATGGTCGTGTTCAGGTCGATGGCCAGGGCAGGAGAATAAATGCAGCCCATATAACAGTAGACAGTGTTAGCGAGATCGCCACGGCACATGGACCAGTATCGATACGTGAACCCGGACTACTCCTAAAGGGAGATCGCGCGAGCGGCAATCTTTTCGCCGGCACCGGCGTGATGGACAACACAACATTTCTGCTGCACCAAAACCGGATGCGTGGGAAGGCGCGCAAGATAGTAAAGAAAGGTGACGATACGCTTGAGATCACCGATGGCACTTTCACCCGCTGCGATCCAGGAAGTAATCTATGGGCCTTTGAAGGTAAACACATCGAACTGAAGAGAACACAGGGTTACGGAGTAGCCCGCAACGCGACGGTACGGATAAAAGGCGTTCCCATAGCCTACTTTCCTTATATCAGGTTCCCCCTGAACGACGAACGTTATTCCGGTTTCCTGATGCCCGGCTTAGGTCACGATAGCGAAGGTGGCACGGATATCGACGTTTCCTATTACCTCAACCTAGCACCAAACTACGACACAACCTACACCTTGCGAAGTCTTTGGAAGAGAGGACTGATCCACGACCTTGAGGCGCGTTACCTGAACGAGCTTTCCAGCAATTTCATCGACATGGCGTATCTACGTGGAGACGACAAACTCGAGGAATCACTAGGCACCCAGACGGACCGATGGCTGCTTTATTTCAATCATGTTGGTCTCTGGACCTCCATGTGGCGAAGCGCAATCAGTTTCGGCGCCCTGTCAGATGTCGACTATTTACGTGACATCGGCGGAGACATCGACGCATCAACCCAGGAGACCTATCGAAACTTTCGATCACTTGGAACGAATATCCCCGCGCTTACCCGCATTGGTACACTGCGCTACCAAGGCAGAGGATGGAGCGCGAGTCTACTCGCTCGAGGCTATCAGAGCCTCAATCGTAATGCAGCGCGGCAATACTCCGCCCTACCCCAATTCACACTCCGATTAAACGAAAAACTTTCCCTGTTCGACTTTACCCTGCGCGGACAACTGTCGCGCTTCAACAAAGACAACGATGGTCTTACCGGGCCACTTGCCATCATCGGTAACCGAGTCGTCGTTGATACCAAAGTCAGTACATCGTTTAGAAACGCCTGGGGATACGTAAGGCCTCAGGCCGGTGCCATTTATCGCAAATACAGTCTTGATGATGTTCCGATTGGCACACCCACATCGCCTTCACTAACAACCCCGTTTGCGTCCCTGGATACAGGCGTGGTATTCGACCGATTCTTCTCTTACCGGGGTTCAGA
>MDTE01079389.1_pt1 | contig 71671 bp, 65 predicted proteins | sample 811231 | NCBI WGS metagenome assembly MDTE01 (sample SAMN05326651, study PRJNA326480) | marine metagenome | isolation source: seawater | place: Indian Ocean: Red Sea | collected 2010
GTCCGTCTGTTCGCCGGTGAAAGCGGCACGCGAGCTGGGTTCAGAACGTCGTGAGACAGTTCGGTCTCTATCCGTCATGGGCGCAGGAGATTTGAGGAGAGCTTTCCCTAGTACGAGAGGACCGGGAAGGACAGACCTCTGGTGTACCGGTTGTTCCGCCAGGAGCACCGCCGGGTAGCTATGTCTGGATGAGATAAGCGCTGAAAGCATCTAAGCACGAAGCCAACTCCAAGATTAGATCTCCCATCCAAATTTATTTGGAGTAAGGCCTCCGGTAGACTACCGGGTTGATAGGCCGCAGGTGTAAGGCCCGTGAGGGCTTAAGCTGAGCGGTACTAATTGGCCGAGGACTTGACCCATATTAGGGCCCATGTATTCATATTTAACTTAAAAAATGACAGGATTAGTTGTAAGCGTCGCGGGGTGGAGCAGCGGCAGCTCGTTGGGCTCATAACCCAAAGGTCGCAGGTTCGAGTCCTGCCCCCGCAACCAAACAAGTACTGTATAAAACGACTCAAATGTTTGAGTCGTTTTATATTTTTATTCGATAAATTTTTTTTGGAATAATCAAATTAATGAAATATTGGTTTATATTTTTGGCCGTAGTATTTATGGCATGTAATTCAGCGGAACAAGGGTACCAGGCTGAGAGATCCAATAATGTTGATGTTATTGAAACAGTAGCAGCTGAATCGGAGGTAGTTGAGGTTGTTACAGAGGGAATCGCAGAAGATCAAAACACTGAATCTGAAGAATCAATTCCGGAGAATCAACTTTCTATTGAATCAATTGAATTAGTTGAAGAACAACAGAAAACAGATTCAGTTACCGATATGGAGTTTGAATCTAAGCCAGTCAACAGTGAGACAGAGGGTATTGCAGAAGACCAAAATATTGACCTTGAAGATTCAGATAATAATAATCAACCTGTTCAAGAACCCAATTCCATGGATGAAGAGCAACAAGGTACTGAGAACCCAAAATCATTGCCAGATATAACCTATTTCGCTACAAATAAGAGTGACAGGTTTTTTGTTGACTTTGAAGATATTGTCGCGGGTCATCCATTTGTAGGTGCTCGTAGCCCCCGACCTCACAACGATGCACAGGTATATTTTTCAAGTAGCGACCCCAGATGGAGAGATGCTAAAGACCCTAGCGATTTCCCTGCTATTTATGCAGTTGCAGATGGTTACATAAACATGTCTGCTCTATGGTTTTACAATGTAGTTGACCATTCAAATTCCGAACCTCCATGGTGGCATGTAGCATATGGGTTTACTTTGAGAGTCGCTACAGACGACGGCAAATTCATTGAGTTTATGTACCAGATGGAGCCATATATGATTCCTGAGCTTGTTGGTAAAACAAAAGACTTTTACAAGCAATTTATCGTTGTTGATGATGGTCAATTTGTCAGAAAGGGAGATATCTTGGGTTACATGTATGTCCCATCGTTTGATGAAATGGTCGGTAGTAAATTTGGCTCTCCGCATATTGCATTTTCGTTTATTAAACAGCCTTCAACTGTATATGCTCCGGCTATATTTACCGAGGATGTGGTTAGGAAATTCGGAGACATTTATCGTAACCCCACAGAAGGTTGGGAAAGTAAGAGTTTTGGATACGATTGGAACCGAGCACGTGGATTACCTGACGCTATGGGTTGGATGATCAGTGGCGAAGAAAACCCCTTCAATGACAATGATGTGGACGTCTTTTTATACGATGGGATTAAAGATCAAGAAATAGACGCTTCGGCAATGGTATATCCTGCTGATTTAGGATTCGAGGAGGAGAAGATCCTTTATAGCAAATTCGGATGGGGTGATGCTGTTTTGGATGATATTAATATTCAAGAAGATTGGCAATTGTTGTTTGCTGGTATAGGTGGTCCGATGATTTTTTCGATTCAGGTTTCTGAGAATGGTGAAGTTAGAGAAAGCCAGGTATTCGAATTGAGGCCTGGCCAAAACTTTAGCCTGAATCATAAGAATAACTTTCTGGGAGACACACAAGATTTTAAAGTATCGATATCAGATCCAGAAGGTTGGGGTTGGAGTGTTGCATTTGCAAATAGGGAGTCTCACTTCGTTGTTCCTGGAACTACTAGAGATATAAGCCCATTATGTCCGCCAGGTTGTCCTCCCAGCCCTAATCCATACAAACTTAAAAGCTCTGATGGCAACAATTGAGTTAAGCTTAATTGTTTTAGTAACTGGTTATTTAGCTGTAGTAACATACTTTCTCAACTATAATTGTTCTTAAGTTACTATTTTTATATATACTATTTATCCAATGAAGACCATCAAGGAAACTGCTGCTCTAATACATTCTGGGAAAATCTCTCCAGTAGAAGCCACACGAGAACTGCTTGGGCGCATAGACACATATGATATTGAGTTAGATGGTTTTGTTACAGTTTGTGGGGATTATGCTCTGGAAAGAGCTGCTGAATGTGAAAAGGAAATTCAATCTGGAAATTACCTGGGTCCTCTTCATGGTATACCGATAGCAGTAAAAGATATATGTGAGACACAAGGTGTCAGGACATCAGTTGGATCTAAAGTGTTGCGAAACTGGCTACCTGAACGTGATGCAGAAGTTGTAAAGAAACTTAAACAGTCTGGTGCGATTTTGTTAGGCAAACTAAACATGACAGAGTTTGCTATGGGGCGTTATCATCCCGACTTGCCTCGGCCTAAGAATCCCTGGAACCGTGATGTATGGGTAGGTGCATCGTCATCTGGTTCAGGAGTAGCTGTATCTGCCGGATTGTGTATGGGGGCTATAGGCACCGATACTGGTGGTTCTATACGATATCCTTCGGCTACCTGTTCGCTTGTTGGTATCAAGCCTACGTATGGACTCGTATCAACAGAAGGTACATTTCCGTTGTCAAGACGCCTAGATCATGTGGGGCCTATATGTAGATCCGTGGATGATGTCGAGATATTTTTGAATTCCTTATTAGATTCACCATTGGATACAGACAAAACACCAATAAATCATATAAGAATCGGTGTAGATGAAGAATACATAAAAACTGGGGTAAACCAGGAAGTTAGTGATTTAGTCTTTGAGGCCATTAATTTGTTTGAAGGTTTAGGAGCTAAATTAGTTGAAGTTAAAGTTCCTGCATTATCAGGAGGAGATGACACATGGGCGACAGTCACATTAGTAGATGCTTTAAAAGATCACACAGAATTTTTCCTAAGAGATAGATCTCTATATGGACCTTTTGGTGATCAGTTAGAGTACGCGTCAGATCTAGATCCAGCTGTTGTCGAAAAATGTTTAGTATATGGGAATACTTTCCGCCAGGATTTTAATGAAATATTTGATGACATTGATGCAATCATGTGTCCTACTATGGTCACTACAATTCCGACCCTTACAGACATTAAAAGTTATAACAATGGCGATGATGTAATGCCAGATGTTTCCGATGCAGATTGGGGTGCATATTCTGACCGGATTGGTAAATTTACCGCTCCATTTAATTTCTCAGGTAATCCCGCCATGTCGCTACCTTGTGGATTTTCATCGAACAGACTTCCCGTAAGTTTACAAATAATTGGCAAACAATTCGGTGAGAGAACAATAATTTCTCTAGGTAAGCAATACCAATCTGTAACTAATTGGCATACTATAAACCCTCCAGGATTTGGATTTTAAATATGAAATTAAATTTAGTCGGTAACACAAAACTACAGGTGTCTGAATTAGGAGTAGGTACAGCTCCTCATGGAGGATTGTATTCCGTTGTAACTCAAGACATGGCAACTGAGTCAATAAAAGCTGCTATTAATTCTGGCTGTAATTATATTGATACAGCACCTCTTTATGGGTTTGGTCAGGCGGAAATATATCTCAAAGAGACGTTAAAGAGTATTCCGAGAAACGAATATGTAATTTCTACTAAGGTTGGTAGAATATTAAGGAAGTTATCGGAAGATAAAAGTGATTCGAGGACCGAGTTTCCAGGATTCTTTTTGAATGCAGCTCCGTATGATACACATTGGGATTTCAGTTACGAGGGTGTGAGGAAATCTTTCGAAGGTAGTCTAGAAAGGATGGGATTAAACAAAATAAACATTTTGTATATTCACATGTTGCCTGAACATTATCATGAAGTTTTGAATAGTGCATACCCAGCAGTACAAAAGTTAAAAAATGAAGGCCTAGTCGATGCAATAGGGATCGGAATTGACTTTGTTGAACCTTTGGTAGATTTACTAAAAACTGAAGCCGAATTCGACATATTTATGTTGGCTGGCAGGTATACATTGCTTGATAACACTGCTATGAATGAACTTATGCCTTTATGTAGAGAACGTAATGTAAGTCTGTCTCTTGCTGGCCCTTATAACAGTGGAATATTGGCAGCTGGTTTGGAAGACGAGTTAACTAAAGAATCCAAGTTTTTTTACGAAAATGTATCCCCGGAAGTTTTGAGACATGCGCAATCAATTAAAGCAGTTTGTGATAAACATCAAGTTCCCCTTAAGGCTGTAGCATTACAGTTTGGAATCGCTTCAGATGTTGTGGCCACAACTGTTCCGGGGGCCAGGAAAGCTTCAGAAGCTCTAGATAATGCACAAATGATTGGTTTAAAAATCCCTACTCAACTTTGGGATGAACTTAAATCAAAAAATTTAATTCCTGAAAATTGCCAAACGCCTTAAACATAAAATAGGCTCCATTTTTAAATCTGATTGTAACTATGTTTATGCTATACTTCAAAATGTCATACGTCTGGTATTAGACTGGTAAATAACAAGTTTGAGGCATTAGATTAAAACAATGATTGAGTTAATTCAAAATGGCAATGTGACATCTCCCATAGGGTTTTTGGCTGGCGGTACATATGCTGGATTAAAAGCTCCGGGTGATGAGGTTCTAGACTTGGGAGTTCTTGTTTCAGAGAGTAAAGCTTCTATAGCAGCGACGTTTACAACGAATAATGTGCCATCTCCATCTGTGGTATTGAGTAAAGAAAGGGCAGTTAAAGATACCGCAATTGGCGTCATTGCTAATAGTGGTAGTGCAAATTGTTGTGTGGGCTCACAAGGGTACGAAGATGCCAAAGAGATGTCTGCATTAGCCGGCGCTCATTTAGGTGTCAAACCTGAAGACATGTTAGTGTGTAGCACAGGTGTAATTGGGGTGGAATTACCGATGGCTCTTATTAGGCATAACATAGGTAATATTAAAGCCACCTCAGATGGAGGCCATGATTTTGCGAAAGCAATTATGACAACTGATACAAGGAGTAAAGAGTTAGCAATTTCGTTTGATGTCGATGGGAAAAAAGTAACAATTGGTGGAGCTTCCAAAGGCGCTGGAATGATACATCCGAATATGGCTACTATGCTTGCTTTTATAACAACCGATGCTTTAGTAGGAAAGGCTTTTTTACAAAAATCTTTAAGCGAATCGGTAGGGCAATCCTTTAATATGATTGATATTGATAATGATCAAAGTACAAATGATACCGTTTTAGCTTTAGCCAACGGGAAATCTGGATCTGTTGAAATTAATGAAAATTCACTCGGTTCCACTGCTTTCAAAGAAGGACTCACATATGTGTGTGTTGAACTAGCAAAGGAAATAGTGAGAGATGCAGAAGGAGCCCAAAGGTTAATGGAAGTGGCCGTTGAAGGAGCGTTATCGTTTGAGGATGCCTCGAAAGCAGCTAGAGAAATATCAAGTTCAATGCTTGTTAAAACCATGCTACATGGGGGAGACCCAAACTGGGGCAGGTTAATGATGGCAATAGGCAAGAGTGGGATAAAAATTAACGAGTCAAAAATAGATATATACATTAATGAAATACAAATAGTTCATGAAGGGCAAACCATTTCATTTTTTAAGGATGCTGTAGTTAGTGCAATGAATGCGCCAGAGGTTAAATTTGGTATATCACTCAATTTGGGTGATGCCTCAGCTACTGCTTGGGGTTGTGATTTAACAGAAGAATATGTGGTGTTTAATTCAGCATATAGCACGTGAAAATAGAGTAGTTGAGCTTTAGGTTATGCAGTATCGGGAAGATTCCATAAATTCACATTCATCTAAGTTAGATGCCGACATTGATATGCAAGATAAAAACAAAAAACAAGCAACCAAGACTTCGGAGCGTAAAAATGTTTCAAGCCGTTCATTAATTGTAGTTAAGATCGGCGGTAGCACGTTCGGCTCCGATGATACGACAGTTGCTGATCTTGTTAAGTTGCAAAAACAAGGATTTCAACCCGTGGTGGTTCATGGTGGAGGCAAGGTGGTAAGTGATTGGTTAAAAAAACAGGGTATACGACCTAAGTTTATAAGAGGTTTACGAGTCACTGACCAGAATACACTCGATGTTGTTGTAGGGGTTTTAACTGGAGTTGTTAACAAAAACCTAGTCGGGGAAATTATATTGCGTGGTGGAAGAGCTGTTGGACTTTCAGGTGTTGATGGGGGAATATTACAAGGGGACGCGGAAAATCCGGAATTAGGATTCGTGGGCACTATAAAAAAAGTTGATGTTAGCGCTCTGTTAGATATATTAGATGGAGGTAGTATTCCTGTTTTAGCACCAGTAGCGATAAAGCAAGCTGTAGCTGATGATCCTATTCAACTATTGAATATTAATGCCGATATTGCAGCTGGTGAGGTTGCAGCAGCTCTTAAAGCTGACAGGTTAATTATGTTAACTGATGTGCCTGGAGTTCTTGATTCTTCGAGAAGAGTTATTCAAAGACTTACTCAAAAACAAGCTAAAGGATTAGTTGAATCAAATATTGTGGCTGGGGGAATGGTTCCGAAATTAGAGTCCTGTATTAAAGCGCTTCAAGAAGTAAAGGAAACGTTTATTGTGGATGGCCGTAAGCCACATATTCTTCTTGAATGTTTTGAAAACGATGCTGGAAGTTCCTTCCATAATGGAACCAGAGTAGGTTAAATCGGAATTTAAAACTTTCTTTGAATGTTACATTTTTAATTAAGTTCATCATATACTTGGCAGTTAAGTTTGATTTAATAGGAGAGTAAAATGGCTGATTGGAGATCCATAGAGGCTAAATACTACATGAAAGTGGTTAATCGTCAATCCATTGTGATTGTGAAAGGTGAGGGCACTCGAGTATGGGATGACGAAGGTAAAGATTATCTAGATTTTACTTCTGGATGGGCTGTAAACAATATTGGCCATGCAAACCCTGCAATTACAGCCGCAATACAGGCTCAAGCAAGTCAACTTTTACAAACATCTAATCAGTTTTTTACTATACCTCAGCTGGAATTAGCAGAGTTGTTGGTAGAAAACAGTTGTATGGAGAAAGTATTTTTCTGTAATAGTGGAGCTGAAGCTAATGAAGGAGCAATAAAGCTAATTCGTAAATGGGGAAAAATAAATAAAAACGGACCAGGCGAAATTATTACAGCTTACAAATCATTTCATGGCCGAACCATGAATATGGTTGCCGCAACAGCTCAGCCAAAATATCAAGAAGCATGGGCCCCGATTCCTACTGGTTTTACACATGTAGATTTTGACGATATGACTCAGATAAAGAATGCAACCAATGAAAACACCGTCGCGGTTATGCTCGAGCCAGTTCAAAGTGAAGGAGGCGTTAATATCCCGTCAGCTGATTATCTTTCAAATGTACGTTCTTGGTGTGATGAAAACAACTTACTTTTAATATTTGATGAAGTATCTACAGGGTTAGGTAGGCTCGGTACATTGTTTGGATACCAATTATTTGATGTGGAACCCGATGTTATAACTCTTGCTAAGGGCCTAGGAGGAGGAGTTCCAATAGGAGCTTTTCTCTGTAATCAAAGAGCAAACGTACTTGAACCTGGCGACCATGGGTCTACATTCGGTGGCAATGCATTAACTTGTGCAGCTTCTGAAGCCTCAACAAGATTTATTATTGAAGAAAATGTGCCTGATAATTCTAGAAATGTTGGTAAGTATATGAAAGACCAATTAGAAAACCTTAGATTGAAACATGAGATCATATCTGATGTTCGTGGAATTGGATGTTTAGTGGGTGTTGAATTTTCAGCTGATATAGCAGGAAAGTTGTTATCTGCTTGTAACGATAATGGTTTATTGTTAAATGTTACTGGTACCAATATAGTGCGCTGGATGCCCCCTTTGACAGTTACTAAAGAAGAAGTAGACGAAGCTATAGAAAAGTTTGATAAAGCTTTGGATATTGCGAAGGTGTAATGCGTTGAATTGGAAAGATTTACAACAATCCGGATCCTCTGTTTTTGCTGGTGCTTTATCCGGAGGCTTAGATAGTTGCACTATTACCCACTGGCTTTCTAAAAAAGGTATCAAAGTGCATGCTTTTACTGTTGATATCGGCCAGCCTGATGAAGATGATATCAGCTCAATAGCGGACCGAATGAAAGGATGTGGGGCTTATAAAGTTGACATCTTGGATGCTAAAGATATTTTGGCGCAGTCGGCTTTAAAGCTTTTGCAAAGCCAGGCTAAATATGAGGGGGGATATTGGAATACAACTGGTATAGCTAGGCCTGTTATTGTTTCAACAATTCTCAATGCCATGGCTGAGAGTAAAATTAAAGTTTTTTTCCATGGTGCTACCGGTAGAGGAAATGACCAAGTTAGGTTTGAACTAGCAGCCAACATGCTTGATCCTTCCGTTTCCGTTTATGCTCCTTGGAGGGATCCTGAATTTCTTGAGAGTTTTCCTGGAAGACAAAGCATGATTGATTATTGTGAATCAAACGATTTGCCAATAAAAACCAGGTCTGAATCTAGGTATTCAACAGATGCCAATTTTGTAGGCCTATCTCATGAAGCCGGCGATTTAGAAGACGTTTCTATTCCGTCAGATTTTGTAGTACCTGTAATGGGAGTCACTCCTCAGGATGCGCCAAGCACGCCGGAAACAGTAACTATTGAATGGGATCAAGGTGTACCGGTCAAAATTGATTCTAAGCATTTAAATTTGACCGACATGTTTGTTGAGTGTAACAAAATCGGTGGTCGTAATGGGATTGGTATTAATACACATGCAGTTGAAAATAGATTTGTTGGCATTAAATCTCGCGGTATTTATGAGGCACCCGGTATTGAAATTTTGGGTCAGTCTTTAGAATACCTGTTACAGTTTATTTTGGACAGACGAGCCAGAGAATTCTATGAACAAGTTTCTGCAGTCGTAAGTCGGCAGCTTTACCAAGGATATTGGCTGGATTTAGCTACAACTTCCGCGTTATCTTCTCTTGATCCAATAATGCGATTAGTTAATGGCTCAATAAAATTACGATTATATAAAGGGAACGTTTTATTTGAATCTGCGAATACATCTGTATCTGAAATGCCTCATTCACTTTACACAGATGATTCTTCAATGGAAGCAATTGGAAATTATGATCACTTAGATGCTGAAGGATTGTTAAAGATTTATGGTCTGTCGGCAAAGAACTTTGGTAATAGCCAATATAATTCCACCGGGAGATAAATTTGCCTGAGGTAAATAAAGAGATGAAAGCGCAGATAATCTCCCTTGTTAGTGACTTTATACGGCGTGATGTTCTGCCAGTTGTAAAAGACCTGGAATCCAATGATGTTTATCCAGGAGATTTAATTGACCAGATGGCGGAATTGGGCCTGTTTGGAATTACAATTCCTCAACAATATGGCGGGATGGGACTAGACCATACTACTTTCGCAATGATTTTTGAGGAAATTTCTAAAGGATGGATGAGTTTGACAGGGCCGATCGGAACTCATCATGTTATGGCTTCTATTATTTCTAATTATGGTACCCAAACCCAGAAAGAGGCATGGCTTCCTAAGATGGCAACCGGGGAAATTAGAGGCGGTTTGGGTTTAACTGAACCGAGTGGTGGAAGTGACATACAGGCTATACAAACCAAAGCTGTCAAAAATGGCAACACCTATGAGATTACTGGATCCAAAATGTTTATTACTAATGGGGAACATGGTCACGCGTTTGCTATATTAGCTAAAACTGATGAAAATGCTAATCCGCCATATAAAGGCATGAGTTGTTTTATTGTAAGTAAAGATGTTCAAGGATTTTCAGTTGGGAAGAAACTAGATAAATTGGGATATAAAGGTGTAAGTACCTGTGAGCTTATATTTCAAGCTGCTAGAGTTCCTGAAACCGAGCTGGTTGGTCAAATTGAAGGCAAGGGTTTTGGGCAAGTGTTATCTGAATTAGAATCAGGAAGAATTAATGTTGCTGCAAGAGCCGTTGGTGTGGCTCAAGCAGCTTTTGAGGATGCAATAAAATACAGTCAAACTCGTGAAACTTTTGGGAAATCAATATCATCTCATCAGGCGATACAATTAAAGCTCGCAGATATGGCTACCAAGATTCAGGCTGCCCGGCTATTAACTTATGAAGCAGCTAAATATAAAGATAACGGTAAACGGGTGGATTTACAGTCTGGAATGGCAAAATTGTTTGCCAGTGAGATGTGTGCATATGTTGCTATGGAATCTATGCGTATACATGGCGGCTATGGGTATATCAAAGATCTTCCTGTGGAAAGGTACTATCGAGATGCGCCCCTGATGATTATAGGTGAGGGTACAAATGAGATACTCAGTGTATTAATAGCCAAGCGACTATTAGATGAATATAAGCTATGATTCATCGGAACAACTAAATTAATTATGGGAAAAACAATCTACGATAGCAAAGACACATTTGGTGGATATTTTGAAGATTTTTCGGTCGGTAGTGTTTATAAACACTGGCCGGGAAAGACTATTACTGAGTCTGATAATCATCTGTTTTCTCTTATAACAATGAATACCAGTCCATTGCATATCGATGAAAACTATATGCTAAATCACAAACACGGGAAAATATTAGTCTGTGGACCACTTGTGATGAGTTTGATAGTAGGTATGAGTGTTTCAGACACATCAGGTAAAGCTGTTGCAAATTTGGAATACGAGTCAGTGAAACATTTGGGGCCGGTTTTTATTGGAGATACCATATATTCTCAGAGTGAGATTCTGGACTGCACTCGAACAAGTGATAAAAAACGTGGAATTGTATACATGGAAACGGTTGGCATTAATCAAAACGATGAGAAAATATTAAGTCTAAGGCGAAAGTTTTTAGTGCCTTGTAAGCCGGATGGAGTCTAATCTAATGATGAAAAAAGGTAAATCCAACTTTACAGTCTCAATTAGTTACGATAAACGATTATATGATTATGACATTACGGGTTCACTAGCCCATGTACATATGTTGTCTAAAGTTGGAATCATCAATGAATCGGATGCCAACAAAATAAAGAAAGGTCTAAGCTTAATCCGCGAAGAAATTGAGACTGACCAATTTCCATGGAATGCAGACTTTGAAGACGTCCACATGAATATAGAAAATCGCCTTACAGAGATTATTGGCGACGTTGCTGGGCAAATACATACAGCTAGGTCTAGGAATGATCAGGTTGCACTTGATATGCGTTTATTTGTTAAAGACTATACGACAGAGATTTTAAGTCAAGTGTATGGTCTGATAAATACTTTAATCAATGTAGCTGAAACCAAAGGTAAGATAGTTATGCCAGGTTATACTCATTTACAGAGAGGACAGCCTGTTTTACTTTCTCATCATCTATTAGCATATGTTGAAATGTTGAATCGGGACGCAGAGCGATTTTGGCATGCCTTGCATTCGTCGGATGTAATGCCCTTGGGAAGCGGAGCAATGGCCGGTTCACCATATCCTTTGGATAGAGAATTAGTAGCGAAACAACTTGGCTTTAATCGGATATCTACGAATAGTATGGATGCGGTATCTGACAGAGATTTCCTTCTTGATTTACTGTCGGCATCTTCTATAGCAATGATGCATTTATCCAGGTTATGTGAAGAATTAATCTTGTGGTCATCTGATGAATTTGCTTTTATTAAGATGTCAGATGAATATACTACGGGTAGCAGCATGATGCCCCAGAAGCGCAATCCGGATTATGCTGAGTTGACTAGGGGTAGGACTGGACGAGTATATGGTAATTTAATTTCATTGCTCACTACAATGAAAGGGTTGCCATTAACTTATAATCGTGATTTGCAAGAGGATAAAGAAGCCGTTTTCGATACGGTTGATACTCTAATTGGATGTTTGGATGCGTGCGCGGGTATAGTTTCCAATATGGAAATAAACGAAACCAAAATGCAGAGTGCTGCAGATAAAGGAGCTTTGTTGGCAACGGACTATGCTGATTATTTGGTATCCAAAGGGCTTCCATTTAGGAAAGCACATCAGGTTATTTCATTAGTTTCGCAAAGAGCTTTATCTGAGAACATTGATCTGAAAGATTTTAAATTATCTGACTTACAAAACTTTTCGGAACTCTTCGATGAAGATATATTTTTAATCACAGCTGAGTCATCTATTGAGGCCAGAGATGTTTTCGGAGGTACTGCAGAAAATAGAGTTAATGATGCTATAGAGCACAATAAATTACGCATAACGCAACGCCTTGATCAAGCTAGAAAAATGTATGGTTCAGAACTTGTCTCTAGGATCAATAAAACTCAATCCTCGACGAGTATCTGAGTAAGCAAAAGGCTCATACGGGATGATTCAAAAGATAAAAATTGCTCCATCTATGCTTGCTGCTGATTTTAGTAACTTAGGATCTGAAATTACAAATGTAACAGAAGCAGGCGCAGATTGGATTCACTTAGACGTGATGGATGGCCAATTTGTTCCAAATTTAACATTTGGACCTCCAGTTATTGCTTCTCTGCGAGAATACAGTCGATTACATTTTGATATTCATTTAATGGCTAATGATCCATATGAATTAATTAAGCCCTTGGTAGAGGCAGGAGCCGATTCTATTACTTTACATGTTGAAGCTTTAACTGACCTTTCAGAAGGCATTAATCAAATTAAATCGCATGGTTGTAAAGTGGGTGTGGCTGTAAATCCGGCTACAGACGAAAAAGAGATATTGCCATTTTTACAGTCAGTAGATTTAATATTGGTCATGAGTGTAGTGCCAGGATATGGAGGCCAATCATTCATTCCAGCCTCTATCGATAAAGTTAAACGTGTTAGCAGTATAATAAAAGAGGCAAATCTAGATATAGAGCTTCAAGTTGATGGAGGAGTTTCTACAGATAACTCACAGGATTTAATAAAAGCGGGAGCCACAATTTTAGTTGCTGGATCATTTCTGTTTTCAAGCAACAATCAAATGTCAAATTCTATATTGGGTTTAAGGGGAAATATAAATCGGGATTAATGACTCTTTTAAATTCACATAAATGGATAAAAAAATAATACTCGGAATAGAAACGTCCTGCGATGAGACCGCTGCGGCAGTAGTAGATTCCGGCACAAAAATAATTTCTAATATTGTTGCTTCACAAGCAAGCTTGCATGCTACTTTTGGCGGAATAGTTCCAGAAGTCGCTTCCAGGCAGCACATCCTCGCGATATCTACAGTGATAAATGCTGCAATGTCAGAGGCTGAGATGAAAATTAATGACCTTGATGGCATAGCAGTAACTTATGGACCTGGTTTGGCAGGGTCTTTATTGGTTGGTTTGAATGCTGCGAAAGGGTTGTCATTTGGTTCATCGGTGCCTTTATTACCAGTAAATCATCTTGAAGGACATGTCTACGCGACTTGGTTAAACGAATCTAACAAGTTAGAAGAAATAGACTTTCCGTTACTATGTCTGATTGTTTCAGGTGGACATACGGACCTTGCGTTAATGTCCGCTCATGGGCAATTTAAATTAATCAATAGAACTAGAGATGATGCCGCGGGAGAAGCTTTTGATAAGGCTGCTAGAGTTTTAGGTTTAGGGTATCCAGGAGGTCCTGAAATTCAAAAGGCCGCCGAGAAAGCAAAAGGAACAGAAAAGCCTTTCCCTAGACCAAAAGTAAAAAATTCTAACGACTTTTCGTTTAGTGGTTTAAAAACATCTTTAATTCAACGAGCCGTGGATAAAAGAATATATCCGAGAGAGGATGATACTTGTGTTGATTCAGAGTTAGTTAATGAGATCTCTTTTGCTTTCCAAGAAGCCGTTGTCGACACTTTAGTTGACCGTACACTTAAAGTTGCCTCAGAGCTTTCTGTGAAAGGAATTATTGTTTCTGGGGGAGTTGCAGCTAATTCTTGTCTTAGGTCACGTATTGAAGAAAAATCACCTCTGCCAGTTGTAATGCCTAAGCCGGCTTTATGTACTGATAATGGTGCGATGATAGCTTCTGCGGGGTATTTTAAATTTAAGGAACTACCCTTAACAAAATGGGATTTAGATATTTTACCGGGATTAAGGATAGGCGAACAAGGATTTTAGTTAAGGGATAAACAGTTCACTTTTTTCAATAACTCCATCCTCACCTACTCCGCCTGATATAAGCACTCTTCCGTCTGGTAACGTTATCACCGCATGCCGATATCGAGATTTAATCATCTCAGATGCATTGATCCACGAAGAATCCTCTGGGTTATAAATTTCAGCTGTGTTCTTAGCTCCTTGTCCCCCGGTAACAAGTACTCGACCGTCATTAAGAAGACTCGCAGCATGTTCAGATCGAGGAATTTCGGTATTTCCTGCAGATGACCAAGATAATGATTCTGGATTCCAAATCTCTGCGGACGTCACCTTACCGGTTCCTCCGACTATTTTGCCTTGTCCCCCTACCACGAGTACTCTACCATCACTTAGTAGTGTAGTTGTATGGAGTACTCTGCCAAGCAACATATTGCCTGCATCAGACCAAGTATTAGACTCAGGGTCATAGATTTCAGCTAAGTCGATATGGGGGCCATCTAACTTTCCACCTCCTACAACAAGTACTCGACCATCTTTCAATGTTATAGCTGTATGTAGCGTTCTTTCTGTGGTCATAGGAGCTAGTTCTGACCATTCCCCAGTTTCTGGGTCGTATGCTTCAACTGTGTCGAGCCTTTTCACCTTCTTCGTATCAAACCCGCCAATAACGATAACTCGTCCATCTAGCAGTTGTGTCCACGCACTTCTTTCGCGTGCTTTTATCATGTCGCCAGTCTGACTCCATGTTCCCTGAGATGAGTCCCAACGCTCAGCAGATTTAATTCCTTCAGTTGTTGACCTCTCTCCACCTGCAGCTAAAACTGAGCCATCTGGAAGTAATGCAAGTAAGTTTTTTGTCCTGCCTTCAGATTGCTCTCCAGTGTATTCCCATTTATCAGTAGCTGGATCATATATTTCTGATGAAGGGTGAACTAAAAGCCTTTGTCCTCCAACACCTTTGCCTGTTCCACCAGTAGTGAAGATTCGACCGTCATTCAGTAAAACCATGTGATGAGATTTCCTATCGTTACCCATTGACCCGGTTGCAACGAATTGCCCAATCGGTTCTATTACCTCAGTTTTTTCATCAATTTCAGTAGATTCATCTACATTAGCTTGAGTTTCGATTGAAGCAGGTTCATTAGAACAGGATATTAATGTTGTTCCAATTAAACCAATTAAAAGTAAACTGATTGTTTTGAGGAATGCTATTTTGCAATTCACAGCTAATCTCCTATTGTGTATACCTGGTTTGAATATCTGTTTTTATGTTTAATTGCATTGCCCTGTTCATTGGTTGATGTTTTACCTGAAATGCGAGACTTTCTCATCTGTATTGCTTCCACAAATGAAAATACATCGTCTTTTAATTGTTTTCTGGCGAGCGTAACTTGACAATCTTTACCGTCAGTTAAGTTAAAGACAAGTAAAATATTTCTATTCAGCACTAGTTTGTCAATAAAGAAGTATATTCCTAATATCCAGATTATTGCGCCAAATATCCAGGCCCATACCTGATTATCAATCAACCTCCATGTAATTAACCCAACTAATATAGACATGACTAACCAGAATACACTTGAATAATTGTTGCCGCCTGAGATCACTGCTGTAGATTTAACGTCTCTGACATTAAATATAATAGATTTATCATCCTCAGAGCTTAGTTTTAATTCAATAGTATTAACGTCATGTAAAACAACCCGGTTTGAATTCGGGATTTCCTCTTCAATGAGACCTTTGTTTAAGTCGAGTATAAGTGTCATGATTTATTCTCGCTTGAAAGGCTATCAGATAAATACGAATTACTATTTTTTTTAAACACGTTTCCATTATAATCACAAAAGCAAATTTTGTGATCAGATATGCACATTTAAGGAGTGTCAAATGGAAAGGCCTATATTTAAGCCTCTAGGAAGTAAAGTCGAAGAATTATATACTCCTGCATTGTTAGTTGACCTAGATGTGTTTGAATCAAATGTAAAGTCTGTGCATTCCTTCTTTCAAAATCAAGATGCTAAAATTCGACCTTTTGTTGGCGTGCATAGATGCCCCGCCCTAGCAAATATACAGATGCAACATAGTGGACATAATGGTGGCGTTGCTGTCGGGACCGTTAGCCAGGCTGAGACATTTATAGCTAATGGTTTTCACGACACATTGATTACCGGTAAATTAGTTACAGCTGACAAAATACAATTGGCTTGCTCGCTTGCACAGAGAGCAAGCATAACCGTTACAGTCGATAATCAAGAAAACTTAAAGGATATTTCTGCTATAGCCAGTTCAAGAGGAGTCAATTTATCAGTTCTTATTGAAATAAGTTCACCGAATGGATTTACTGGTGTCTCTGATTCAAAATCTGCGCTTGATTTAGCTAAACAGGTTTTAGGGTCTGAAGGAACAGACTTTCAGGGTTTGATCTTGGCATACAGTCCCACCATGAGTGGAACCAAATCTGATGAAGTCATTGATTCAATTAAGCCTCTATTAGACGTGAAATCTTTAATAGAATCAAACGGTATTCCTGTCAACACAGTCTCAGCTGGCTCTACGAGCAATTATGATTTGATAGCCAAAGTTGATGGTGTTAATCAAGTTACGGCAGGGTCTTACGCGTTGATGGATGTATTAAATAGTGAGTATCAATCGTCTCTTAAGCCTGCTGCGATGGTTGTCGGTACGGTAGGCAGTTTGCCGCGCGATGGTTTAATAATTGGTGATGCTGGAATGAAAACTAATGGTAATGATATTGGCTTGCCAAGAATAATGAATTATCCAGATGCAGAAATCATGTATCTTAGCGCGGAGCATTGCAACATCATTACTACTAAAGTTAAAAAGCCTATAGTAAGAGGAGATAAGTTATTTTTCCAACCTTACGATATAGGTGTTACTGCGAATTTGTTTGATTTCATAATGCTTATTAAAAATGGAAAATTACAAAGCATTCTAGAAGTAACTGCAAGAGGAAGATATAGGTAATAGTCTTTAAGGAGACGAAATGGATCATTATAGACCCACTGTTGGCACTAAGATTAGTGAATTAGATACTCCATGTTTGATTTTGGATCTGGATGCATTAGATCATAATTTTGGGAGAATGTCTGAGACATTTAAAGATACCAAAGTCAAGCTAAGAGAACATACAAAAAATATTAAAAGCCCAGCGCTCGCTCATATGCAAATACGTAAGGGTGGGACAGTTGGAGGAGTATGCTCTGCCAAAGTAGCTGAAGCTGAAGTCATGGTTGAAGGTGGCATTGCGAGTGTATTAATCCCTAACCAAGTTGTAACTGAAGACAAAATAAAAAGATTGTGTGTTTTAGCAGGCCGAGCTGACGTCACTGTTTGTGTCGACTCAGAGGAAAATGTACGTGATATATCTAGGATTGCCTCTAATTTGAACGTGAAGGTTGGTATTGCAATTGAGGTGGATACAAATATGGATAGGGCAGGCGTTCGTAGCGTTGAGCAAGGTGTTCATATAGCGAGCGTTGCTAATCAACTAAGTGGATTAAACTTTAGAGGGGTGATGAGTCACTCTGCAATGTTTGGCGTGCCGAAAGATGATCAATTCAAAAATGACGAAGCTATAAAGTATTATAAAAAAACAGTCGAACTGGCAGATGCTATACGAGCCAAGGGTATAGAATTCGACATGGTTTCCTCAGGAGAGACTTTTTCTTATGATATGGCACCATTTGTTGATGGCATCACTGAGGTTGAAGGTGGTATGTATGCACTCATGAGCACAATGTTGTCATATATGGACGGTCATTTTAAATACGCTGCCAAAATTTTAGGCACAGTTGTTAGTCAACCGAAACCTAATGTGGCAGTGGGTGATATAGGATATCGTTCAATTGCATCATCGCTCAATTCAGACCATCCTGTTTTGGAAGGATATGATGAGGTTGAATTCACAGCGATGCATGATGAAGCATGTTTATTAACTTCTAAAGGCGAAATGCCATTAACCGTTGGTGATAAATTTATGCTTAGATGCCCTCAACAAGATTTAACTGTTAATAGATATGACAACTATATTGCTGTTAGAAATGGTGTTGTTGAGCAGGTGATTTCAATACCCGGTCGTGGTTGCCACAATTAGATTTTATAGATTAGAGACGTGCTCGTAGGCAGTTGTAGCAGCTATTGAACCCTGGGCTGAAGCAGTAATGGTTTGTTTTAGGTCTCCAGAGGCATCTGTTAAGTCTCCGGCAGCTATAAGCCCAGATATATTTGTGTTCATATATTTGTCTACAATTACCTCGCCCAGTTCATTTACTTTTGCACCTAGATGCATGGGAAGCTCTTTGCGTGGGTCTGCACCAATTTCAATGAACAGGCCATCAACATCCAATGAATCTACGTTTTGATAGGGATTATCTAATTTTATTCCGGTTAAACCTTTTTGATTATCCCCAAGTAGTTCCACGACATTCGTATTGAAAATACGTTCAACGTTGGATGCGGAATCTAACTGACGAAGATTCGCTGCTTCCGGTCGAGTCAATTCGGATTTACGGTAAATTAAATATACTTTATCTGCGTATTTACTGATTAATACTGAGCCTTTAACAGCTGAGTCACCACCACCTACTACCGCTACTGTGTTGCCTTTATGCATAGGAGCATCACATGTAGAACAGTATGAAACCCCTCTTCCTGTCCAATCCTCTTCGTGATCAAGCCATAGTGAACGTCGTTCCCGACCAATTGCAAGTATTACAGACCTGCCTCTATAAATTTGATCTGATTCACCAGCAATTTCAAAGATATCTGATTCTTTCCTCGAGTTACCATTTGTATTGGATATAACCAACTTATCGTCAATTATAGGCACATCATATTTTTCGACATGCTCTCGAAATTTCATCATAAGTTCAAAGCCATCAATTTCAGGGTATCCAGGGTAATTTTCTATTAATCCACCTGTGGCAGTTTCACCCCCAAATGTTGTTCCCACAACTATAGCTGACATTTGATATCTGGCAGCATACATCCCTGCTGCGAAAGCAGCAGCTCCTTGCCCACCGATAATTACATCATATATTTTGCTTTCAGAGTTCATAACTATTATTGTATTAAATTAACTTATCAATTCATACAGTGTAATTGATACAAATAATAATTAGGAATATCATGGTATTTTGTGAAAATATCTCAAAAACTATTCGCCAATTCCTATGACTTACTTAATACGTTAGTTGAGTGGCGCATATCTTCTTATCGTCGATCTACCGCAGGCCAAGCCAGTGGCCGTGTATTAGAGATTGGTTTTGGAACAGGTTCAAACCTTAAGTATTATCCAGATTCGGTGAATATTACTGCTTTGGAACCAAACCCTTTTATGTTTAAAAAAATTCGTGACAGGACATTAAAATCTAAAAAAGACGTTACTATTTTTCAGGGATATGGAGAGAATATGCCTTTTGAAAATGAGGTTTTCGATACCGTTGTTGTGACCTTGGTTTTGTGTATGGTTGATGACGTAGAAAGCGTCATTTCCGAAATAACTCGGGTTTTAAAACCCGGAGGCAGGTTTTATTTTTATGAGCATGTGTCTTCAAGTAGTTACATTGGCAGCAAGTTTCAAGACGTATTAAATCCTTTTTGGAAATTTATAACCACCGGTTGTAATTTGAACAGAGATACGGAGAGAATCATTAATAACGCTGGTTTTTCCAAGGTAGATACTAGCAAATTTACTATAAGGTTTGGGACTCCGATTTCACTTCCCAATTTGGTTGGTGTTGCAATAAAGAAATCCTAGATATAGGATTTGCTGAATTCATCTCTCAAATGAATTGATTGGCCATCTAATGAATACAATTGCCTTCGCAAGGAGCTGACATGATAATTAAAACGATTGTAACGTTTCTAATATTTTCTTTAATTTTTTTAATCAGTTGTTCCAGTTCAGAAACTAATGACTCGTCGGTTGGCAATTCAGATGGTGGATTTTTGATCTCAACCCCGACCCCTTTTAGTACAGTGGATTGTGAACCTTACGGCGGATTCACACTATTAGAAGGGAAAATGTTTAATGAAAGACAGAGACACGGATGGGTAATTTTGAGTGACAGCCAAATTTTAACAACCGGAGGTCGTGGCAAGGGAGGCCCCCGCGGACCTAGGGTATTTCCTCATTCAGAGACTTTCAACTTAGATACCGGTCAATGGACCGAATCTGGAGATATGCTTTCAGAGAGACAAGATTTTGCAATGTTTACCTTGGATGACGGTAGAGTTCTTGTTGCAGGTGGACAAGATATTCAAATGCAAGCTATGAAAAACAGTGAGGTGTGGGATGAGAGCGGTAATTGGACCAAGGTTGGAAAATTAAATGATTCTCGAGAAAGAGGTGCTGCGGTTAAATTAAATGATGGTAGAGTTTTGTATACCGGCGGTAAGAATGATCGTTTGGGAGATAACTCCACCACAGAGATATTTGATCCGATTACAAATGAATGGACTCTTTCGGGTGAGCTAAACCAAAAGAGGTCTATTCACACTGCTACAGTTCTTAAAGATGGTCGTGTGATTGTTATAGGGGGAGGTAAACATAGGGAAGGACCTTATTACTCCAGTGCTGAAATATGGGACCCAGTTACAGAGACTTGGGAATACACGGGCTCAATGCGATTGGCGCGAGTGCAGCATACGTCAACATTGCTTGAAGATGGAAGAGTTCTTGTCGTTGGAGGAGTAGGAGAAGCCGTACCTAACATTGACACGTCCACTCGAGCATCAGCTGAGATTTGGGATCCAGATACTGGTAAATTTGAGCCAGCTGCTTCAATGGGAGATGCTAGAACAGAACATGAAGCTACTCTTTTATCAGATGGTCGGGTATTGGTAACGGGTGGTTTGTTGCCTAGAGCCGAAGTTTACGATCCTGATACTGATGCATGGTACTCAACTGGACCAATGATAGAGACCAGATATAGACATCGAGCATTGAAACTTAACGATGGTACTGTAATTTTAAGCGGTGGCCAATCAGATAAATATGTTCATATAACAACTGAAACATTTGAGGCGCCTGTTTTTGATGCATCAAAAACATGCAGTGTTGGTGTGCAAGGAAAGAGTTCTCCTCTGCTGTCTCTAGATGATCCTGGCTCTGGAGATATTGATGAATCAGAAAATGTTTATGCCGAAGGTGAATTAAACGAATTTGGCAGTGTTGAAGCGCATTCGGCTAGGTTCTCTGAGCTGGAAGAGTCTGGACTTTCAGAGTCAGATCTAGTGTTTGCAGACCCTGTTGTGGCGGAGCCTGGTGATGATGTGGTTGTACCTTTAGGAACTCCAGCTACAATAAGGATTGGTCAAGGTCTTGGCAGTCCATCAATGGACGCAAACGGAACATTAGTAAGATTTAAAGAAGTGGTCGCAAACTCTAATGAAGAGGGTGTTATTGTTAGAGTCAATCTACGTTCCAGTGGATGGGATATGGGAGATATGGATTTAGTTATTGCTCCAGGAGAAAGTGGTCCAGGAGTCACAAGTTTTACCAGGGTTTGGCTTGGACTTTTGGGGGTTTCAGCGAATGAAGCAGGTGAAATCACTGCTACTATAGTCGTGTTCGAGCCAACTACGAAATAATTAGAACTTTTACCATCAGTAATTAGGAGTATTAAATTGGCAACATATCACATTACAGTCACTCATTCAGCCGGAAATTGTTTTGGCCCTCCGAATGAAGATGAAACCATAATGTCGTTATGGAAGCAAGTTAAAGCAAATGCTGAAGAAAACAAGGTAGATATAAAATTTTTCAAAGTTAATCCTTCTGAGCATATATTTTTTATTTTATTGGAAGCTGAAGACTATTCGGATGTGGAAAAAACAATAGGACAATGTAAGAAGACAGCCGACTTTGCAGTAACACCAGTAGTCGAGCAAATCTTTTACTGATTCTGTAAAATTAAACTTGTAACCAATATTTAATATGGTTCGTTGAGAGGATCTTGTTAATAAAAACAATTTTAAATTTACTTAGCTTTTATCAGACATTTACTTTAGAGCGACAAACAGTCATTGATCAACCGATTGATATAGTGTTCAGTTTTTTTTCAGACGCATCTAACCTGGAAGTCCTGACACCACTGTGGTTAAACTTCAATATACTTACAGTTTTGCCGATAAAGATGAAGGCTGGCGCGCAAATAAACTACAAACTAAAGTTACACGGTATTCCTGTTAAATGGCAAAGTGATATAACAAAATGGGATCCGCCAAATAAATTCGTTGATGAACAAACGAAGGGGCCTTATACAAAGTGGATTCATACACATGAGTTTACCAAAACGCCACAAGGTATTTTGATAAAAGACCGGGTTGAATACCAAGTCCCAGGTGGGTTTATTAGCAACTTTTTATATGTTCGCAATCAATTGAATCAAATTTTCGATTATCGCCAAAACAAAATGCAGGAATACTTTGCACTAGAAGACTCGTAATATTTATTTAAGTTCCGTCCACGTTTCAGACCATGCTAAGCATGATGAGCTCGTTGGATGTCCATCAAATAATTCAGAGTACGGAGACCCTAAAGCAGGAATATCATTGTTAGTTATTTGGGCTTTCGATGAAGGAATCATGCAACTGTATACTCCAAGTTTAGGGGCTGTTTCTAAAAATCCCGCTGCTACTCTCAAATAAAATGGTTCACTAATACCATGCCAATTCATTTGGATGCTTTCATTTAAAGAGTCTATACTTTCTATCCAATAGTTAACCCCGTCGCCAGAGCTTGAAAATACAGAGTCAATTATAGGTGTTTCAGGATCACCAAATTCAGGATTTAAAGCACATTCTATTTTTCCTTGAATCCACCTGGTCATAGCAAAATTGTCAGAATATATACGTACTTCATTATCTGTAATATCACTTTGGATAAACAGTACGTGGCCAGGGCCACCTGGAGATTTTAGTATGCGCCAGTGAGTAGCTTTGGTGGTTATAGGGCCATCATCTTTTTGTTTTAATCTGATGAACGAATTTTCACCTGTGAGTAATATTTTATTTAGATCAAGATTTTGTGAGGAATTTTGTTCTGTAGACATATTTTATTTCCTTATTTTAATAATATTGAAGCATTGAACTTATCAGGACATATATTTAGATACAACTTTATAGTCAGATTCTGCACCTTTGCGGTCTCCTAAGGCCCATCTACTCATAGCTCTGTTATTATATGCGTACCAGTAATCAGAATCTATTTCGATTGCTTTTGTGAACTCAGTAATGGCCGCTTCATATTCATAATTGTCAGCTAGGACCATACCACGATTGTTATAAGCCTCTCGATAGTCAGGTTTAATCGTTATGGCTTTTTCAAAATCAGCCAGGGCGTTTTCTTTGTCAGAGGATCTCCTATAAGCAACACCTCTGTTGTTAAATACCATAGCGTTAGTCGGATCCAGTTCTATAGCTTTCGTTAAATCTGAAATAGATTCATTTAATTTTCCTGCGTCTAGGTAATTGTTGCCTCGCATTACGTAAGCTTTACAATCGTTTGGATTTTTACTAATGATTTCTGTCATCTGCAAAATTACTTTAGAATTATAGTCTCGATCACTTATTCTGCTTTTTTTTGCATCATTCGGTTCGTTTTGCATATTAGTCTTCTAATCCATTAAACGTATTTTCCATGATATTTACCTGCATGGTCCCAATTGGCTCATTGTTTCTAGTAGGTCGGCTTCATATTTTTCTTGATTAAATACTGCTTGTTCTGAACTTAATTTATTTTCATATATTTTGATAGCTTCATTTAAATCTGCACACGCTTCATTGAACATACCTTCATTTGCATATACAACACCGCGATTTCTTAATGCAGACGCGTAGTCAGGTTTTATTTCTATCGCTCGACCGAAATCTTCTAAAGCTCTTTCAACCATTCCTTCTTTGTAGTATGCGAGAGCTCTACCATGGTAGGCTAAATAAAGATCTGGCAGTATTTTGAGCACGACGTTGTAGCTTCCAATCGCCTCTTTATACATTGCTGCACCTAACAGTGACTGCGCTCTAAGATAGTCAAATAAAACATCTTTGGCAACGGCTTGCGCGTTATCAGCTGGTACCGTCGGTCCAACTAAATCTGCACTTTTAGTAGTGGGTTCTGGACTGGGTATTGAGTTTAAATCAATATCTGTATCTTTAGTACAGCTAGATAGTACAGAAATAACTAGTGTAATTGCAAGAAAACATACAAAAATATTTTTAACTTCAATCTTAATCATACCGTTATTGTAAATTTCTGCCCCGATTCGATCATAATATGTGTTTACAATTATAATCGCTTTAGACTTGAGTTATCTCATTTTTAAAATACAAAGTAAAATCTTTAAATAAATAATCGTTCATCGGAGGCACTATATGATACGAACTGTTAATGGGAAAACACCGGATATTCATCCAAAAGCGTTTGTAAGTGAATTTGCATATGTTGCGGGTGATGTAGAGATAGGAGAAGGGTCAAGTGTTTGGCCAGGTACGGTTATACGAGGCGATTCTGGGAAAATTGTGATCGGTAGAAACACATGTATTCAGGATAATTCGGTTGTACATGGAGACAGCGATGTTTTAATAGGTGATGATGTTGTTGTTGGCCATAGGGTTCTATGCCATGGACGTGTTGTTGGCGACAGAGTTCTCTTAGGTAATGGATGTATAGTAAATGACGGTGTTACGATTGGCTCAGACTGTATTATTGCTTCTGGAGCAATGGTTGTTGACAGAATGGAAATAAAATCAGGTTCTATTGTTGCAGGATTGCCGGCTAGAATTAGGCGTGAAGCTACACAGAAAGATAGAGATTTGATTAAAGGTTATCGTGATATTTATGTAAACAATACAAAAATATATTTGGCCGAAAAATTAAATACCCAAATTGATTAGGCCAACTCACATTTTTTCTGGTGCAGACATTCCCATTAAATTAAGACATCTATTTATTGTGATTCGCGTTGCCTCGCACAATTTAAGACGAGCTTTTGTTATATGTAATTCTTCATCCTCAGTGGAAATCACTTTACAATTTTGATAATAGAGGTGGAAAGCAGACGCAAGTTCTAAAGCATAGTGCGCCAGATGATGCGGTTCAAGCCTCACAGATATTGATTGTACTGTTTCTGGCAAGGCCAATATCTTTTTTATTAGATTTAATTCATTAGGATCATCTAATAAATTTACATCTCCGTCGTTAAATCGAATATTATTTTCTTTGGCATTTTTTAAAATGCTGCATATTCGAGCATGACCGTATTGTATGTAATAAACGGGATTTTCTGATGATTGTTTCTGTGCCAATTCTATATCGAAATCTAATTGGCTATCAGCCGACCTTGAAAGAAAAAAGAACCTACAAGCATCTACCCCTACTTCTTTAATAAATTCAGCCAGGGTGATTAATTCGCCCGATCGCTTTGACATTTTTACTATACTAGAACCACGCTTAAGCTTAACCATTTGAGTGACAATAAATTTCAATCGATCGGGGTCTATTTGAAGTGACTGCACAACGGTTTTCAGTCTAGGTATATGTCCTTGATGATCTGCCCCCCAAATATTCACCACAAACTTAAAATCTCTTAATGCAAATTTGTTGTAGTGATATGCAATGTCAGACGCAAAGTATGTAGGCATACCGTTACTTTTTTCGATAACATTATCCTTTTCTTCACCCAGTTGAGATGACTTAAACCACAAGGCACCATCTTTTCTTTCTAGGAGGTTGTTTTTATCTAGTTTCTCTTTAATTTCTTTGTATGTGCCATCTTGAAATAATGATTTTTCACTAAACCATTCATTCATACTTACGCGTAAAGAATCGAGATCTTGTTTTATTGAACTTAGCATTAATTTAAGACCATATTCTTTAATATTCAGTAATGCTTCTTTTTCAGACATTTTGTGTATATTTAATCCATAAGAATTGGAGATTTTTAAAGCGATTTCATTGATGTAATCACCTTTGTAGCTGTCTTCTGGAATGTTAACGTCAATACCTTGAGTTTTCTTGAATTGCGCGTAAATGCTTTTGGCAAAGTTATCCACTTGTGATCCTGCATCATTAACATAGTATTCGTTTTGCACTTTGTAATTAGCTGCATTCAATACATTTGATAGCGTGCTACCCACCACAGCACCCCTGGTATGACCAATATGTAATGGCCCAGTTGGGTTCACGCTGACAAACTCGATTTGGATCTTTGCTGAATTTCCAAGTTCTATATTTCCATATTCTTCACCAATTTCTAGAATTTTTTCGACTTGGTTTTTAACCCAAGCTGATTCAAGATTGAAATTCAAGAACCCTGGTTTAGCAACAGACACTGATGCAATAGGACTTTTTAGATCAATCCTCGCTTTAACAAGTTCAGCAATTTGCATGGGATTAATCCTCATTGGTTTTGCTAGCCGTAGAGCAATATTGCTTGAATAATCGCCATGGTTAGGATTTTGTGGATGCTCTAAAGACCTATTTGGTAATTCGCAAACAGGTAACTCGTCGGCAGTCTGGGCCTTGTGTATAGCAGATTTTATAGTATCCCAGATTTGGTCTTGCACGGCCATTAATGAATAAAGATTTGTCATTTTATTGAATATATCTCATTATTTTACTCATTACTTTTAAAAAATTTTAATTTACTATGATTTGCGTTGAAGCGTCTTTACGTAAATTTACTTCACCGATGATTGCATAGTCAGATATCCCGTTTTGCTTTAATTTATTAACGAGGTTGTCGAGGTTGTCAGGACTCACTGAGATCACTAGGCCTCCTGATGTTTGTGCGTCACAAAGAATTAGTTTATTTTCTAAACTTATATTTGACGCCCATTCAACTGATTTCTCACAAGCTCTCAAGTTTTCTCTTGTTCCTGATGGTACATGTCCAGCCAATGCAGCTTCGTAGGCGTTATCCATGATGGGCACATTATCTAGCTTGATAGTTGCCATTAACTCGCTATCTTGAGTCATTTCCAATATATGCCCTATCAACCCAAAACCAGTTATGTCAGTGCAGGCATTTATTGTCGATTTAATCATTGCATCAGATGCTTTATTATTGAGGGTTTTCATAATGTTTATACATTGATTCAGTGATTCTTTATTAACAGCATCGGATTTTGCGGCAGTAGTTATTATGCCTGATCCAATGGGTTTTGTAAGCAATAGTAAATCATTGTTTTGGCAAGAGGAATTTAAAATTTCACTACCGGGTTTAATGGTTCCTGTAACTGATAATCCATATATCGGAACATCATTCTTTATAGTGTGCCCACCAACAATCAACATCCCTGCCTCTGTAGCTTTGGATGACCCTCCGGCAATAATATCGTTAAGTATTGCATTTGGTAAATTGTCAGGGAAAGAAACTATATTTAGTGCAAAAATTGGCTTTCCACCCATAGCATATATATCGCTTATTGCATTAGCTGCAGCTATTTCTCCATAGGTAAAAGGATCATCTACATTTGGAGGAAAAAAATCCACTGACTGTACGATAGCAGTATTTTCATCTAACTTGTATACAGCAGCATCATCACGTGAATGAATTCCTGTCAATAGAGATGGGTTATTTAATTTAGGTAATTGATGCAGTACCTGCACCAGGCGTTCTGAGCTAAATTTAGCAGCTCAACCAGCAGACGAGGTTAGTTGAGTTAAACGAATTTCATGACCAGTTTTTGACAATGTACGCACTCTCCCTTTTTATATCGCTATAATCATATAAAATCGGTTTAAGTTTGGGGAGGTAAAAACATATGTCCAAATACAAAGTTAACGTAGGCGATATTGAGTTGATTTCATTAACTGATGGGCACGGAGCAGGAGAGGTAACAGAAATTTTCCCGACTAGCGATCTTAACATCTGGGAGTCAGAGTACAAAGACTTGTTAGATGGTACTGTGTTACACCCAAGATTTGGGTCATTTGTTATTTCTTTTAAAGGAAAATTAATAGTTGTAGATACTGGTATGAACGGGCCGGATGGAAAGTTGTTAGAAGATATGCAAAATAAAGGAGTGGATCGCAATCATATAGAAGTGGTAATAAATACGCATTTACATCCTGATCATGTTGGATGGAACCTAAGCAATGGTCAGCCAACTTTCCCTAACGCAAGATATCTTGTTCCGAAACCTGATTGGGATTACTGGACTGGGGCTAAAGTTATTAATGATGCCCCATGGATCACTGATAGTGTGGTGCCATTGAGTGAGGAACGAATTTTAGATTTGATTGACGGTGAGTATGATGTTACTCCAGAAATAAAAACTGTGCCTACTCCGGGGCATACCCCGGGACATATTTCCATATCTATTACATCGAATGGTTACCATGGGTTTATATTGGGTGACGTAGCACATAGTCCTGCTCAGGCAGAATATACTGATTGGAGTCCTGGGTTTGACGTGAATCCTGACCTTGCGCGTGAAACAAGGCATCGTGTGCTTAACAATTTGGAACACAAAAATATTTTAGTAGCTGCAGGTCACTTCCCAGAACCAGGTTTTGGTCGAATAAAAAGTGTGAAAGGTCGCAGATATTGGATTATTGAATAACAAGTTTTCAAAATTAGAATTATGCCGGTTATGTGGTGAGGATAATGTATCTACTTTTTTTATAGATAATCACAATGGTGGAAAAATATTTTTTAGATGTACAAACTGTAAATTGATTTTCGTGCAACAGGAATGTTTGCCTGATCCAACAGTAGAAAAAGACAGGTACTTATCACACAACAATGATTTGGATGACCCTGCCTACCAAGCTTTTTTGTCAAAGCTATGGAATCCATTGGAAAAGTTGCTTGAAAAAGGGAATACAGGATTAGATTACGGTGCTGGTCCGGGGCCAGCCCTTATGCAAATGATGTCTAGGGCTGGATACCTTGTTGAAATGTATGATCCGTTTTTTGCAAATGACAAACATGTTTTAGATAAAACTTATGATTTCATTGTATGCACTGAGACGGCAGAACATTTTCATAACCCTTCAAATGAATTCAATCGATTTGATCAAATGCTAAAACACACTGGCGTTTTAGGTGTAATGACGTCTTTTACCGATAATATTTCCAGTTTCGGTGACTGGTATTATCGTAGAGATCCGACTCATGTAAGTTTTTATAGTAATCACACAATGTATTGGATTGCATCAAAAATGAATTGGAGAATAGAGCTTATAGAGGATAACATAGTTATTTTCTATAAGACTTGAAACTTAAATATTTACCTATCGTTTAGCTGCATCCAATCATCGACAATCTTGTTGTCATGAGGAAACGGTAGTTTTGGAAGTGCGGTTAAGTTGAACCACTTAACATCTTGACTTTCAGGTCCAGGACTCAGTTTGCCACCAATCTGGCTTGCACTATATACAACCAAAATTATCGGATTTCCTGTATTAGAATAAACTCCGATAAGTTTCTCTACTACTATGTCTAGATTTGTTTCTTCTTTGGTCTCTCTTATAACCGCATCTTCCACCGCTTCCCCATTATCAACATACCCTGAAGGAAAAGCCCATTGCCCAAAAGCAGGCTCTATGTTGCGCTTAACCAGCAGGAGATCATTTTGGGTATTAGTAACAATTGCTACGGCAACTACTTTTGGGTCAACGAATTCGATATAGTCACAATTATTACAATATTGCCGTTGCGTGCCCTCTATATCTCTTTCGGTAGTTATGTGACCGCATGCTTTGCAATACTTTGATTTGTAATGCGTATGTTTCATGTCTTCAGTATAATCGCTAATTAGGGTGTTTGTTTATGTGACCCGATTATATTACCTTTAGGAGAAAAGCATTGGCAGAATTGAGACCAAACTTAGCGAAACGAAAATTAAATGAAGGCAAGATTGTATCAGTTGCAATGGGACCTATAACTGGAGATTTAATAGAAATTTTTTCTCAGCTGGATTTTGATGCAATTTGGCTTGAAGCAGAGCATGGGCCAGTTGACTTTGCTGACATACCAGATCTGACTAGAGCATGTGATGTTTGGGGTAAAACATCGATAGTGAGAGTTAATCAAGTTAATGCTGGAGACATTTACAGAACGCTGGATTCCGGAGCAATGGGCATTTGCGTTCCTCATGTTAATACTGCAGAGGAAGCCCGAGCTGTAGTCGATGCTGCAAAATTTGGGCCTATAGGTCATAGAGGCATGTATACAAGTAGGCAAGGCATCGGTGTTAGTGAATATGTAAAAAAAGCTAACGATGAAACTTTAATATCTATAATTATTGAAGACATTGAAGCCATAAAGAATTTACCTCAGATTTTAGAAACAGATCATATTGATGCTTTTTTTGTTGCCCCTGGTGATCTGGCCCAAAGTATGGGATATACCGGTGAGATTAACCATCCTGAGGTTCAAGAAGTAAGAGATCAAGCAATAAAGGATATTGTTAAAGCTGGGCGAGTAGCTGGCACAATGGTAGACGACTTTAACCTTGAATATTATATAGATATTGGTGCTCGGTTCTTGAGTGTGGCATGGACTCCATGGCTTTTATCCGGAGCTCAATCATACCTAGATAAAGTGAACGCGGCACAAAGCTAAGAAACTGATTTTAATCAAATAGAAATTACATTTTTGAATGGATTGATTTATTGATATGAAAATAGTGTCAAATGAAATGAAACATGTCTTGCCCAAGACTCATTTGAACATCTTAAATGTTTCTACCAAGTTGGCGAATGAAATGGATACAGATTTGTATTTAGTTGGTGGATGTGTGAGAGACATTATGATGGGGTTAAATGACTCGAACTTCGACATTGACTTAACTGGCACTAATGTTGACAAGGTTTTTGCAACGAGGCTTGCCGAAAAGTTGGGAGGCACCGTTAAAAACAGCTCTATGTTTGGAACGCATAAACTTAATATTCCGGTTGGCCTTAACGATAACCTCGAAATTGATATAGCCAAATGTCGTTCCGAAACATATAAAAATCCTGGACAATTACCTGATGTAAGCCCAGGGGATTTATTGCAAGATTTGGGTAGAAGAGATTTTTCCATAGCTGCAATGTGCATTGTTTTACGACCTCCTTCTAATCAAGGTTGGGTTTCAGGTCAGTTAATAGACCCACATTTTGGTTATGCAGATCTCATTAATAAAAAGTTAAGAGTTCTTCACCTAAGAAGCTTTGTTGATGATCCTACTCGTATGTTTAGGATCGTACGCTACTCATGTAGATTAGGATTTGATATCGAAGACTCAACGAGCAATATATTCCAATCTTCGTTAAGTTGTGTAACCACTGTATCCGGGGATCGAATTAGAGGTGAGCTTGAAAAGATATTCAATGAAAAAGAAGTCAATTTAATCTTATATCAATGTGTGAAGCTTGGATTATTACCAGCATTTTTGACTGAATATGACTGTAATCACTTGATGGGATTGAAGACTACCTCTTATGCAAATAGTCAGGATAATTGTGCTGAGTTCTGGTTTGGCATTCTAGCAATGAATGCAGATAAAGATCAGGCGGAATACTTGTCTCAGACATTAAACTTAAGTTCTAAACAAACTAATGTGATCCTTGATTTGGTTCATTTAAATGAACAAATACAACAAAATAAAGCTTTTTTAATTGCAGATGATCTTAGACGAAGTGACATTTTTAAATTTCTATCAAAATATAGTCTTACATCGATTCGTATTTGTGCTACTACCACGCGTAACAAAGATATCAAATCAGTATTAGAGATATACTTAAATTCATTAATAAATATCAGTTTGGAATTGAACGGCGACGACCTAATATCTATTGGTGTTAATAAAGGTCCCGAGCTTGGCAACTTACTAAATGAATTACTTTACGCAAAAATAGATGGTCATTTGAATTCTGCGGATCAAGAAACCCAATTTGTAAAAGATTATATTTCTGTCCATAAAAACGGTAATTGATTTTACTTACACCATCTTGGAAGGATCTAAGATTTGGTCTAATTCAGATGGGTCGATATTCGTTTCCTCTAGTGCTATTTGCCTAATTGTTTTACCGCTCAATTGAGCTTTTTTTGCAATTGCAGCAGAAGCATCATATCCGATAACTGGTACTAGTGTTGTAACTATCGCTAATCCTTTTTCAACCATTTCTGGACCCCGATCAGTAGCTTTTATTCCTGTAACACATTGGTTCGCTAAGTTACTTAATGAAGTTGATAGTAATTCAATTGACTGTAACAAGTTGAATGCTGCTACGGGCATCATGACATTTAATTCAAAATTTCCAGACTGCCCCGCTATGGAAACAGTTAAGTCGTTACCAATAACCTGCGCGGCTGCCATAGCTGTAGATTCAGCTATTACTGGGTTGACCTTTCCAGGCATGATTGAGCTTCCGGGTTGAACTTCCGGTAGCTCAATTTCTCCAAAGCCAGCTCTTGGACCTGATCCAAGCCACCTTATGTCGTTAGAAATTTTTATTGCACTAACAGCCAATGTTTTTAGTGCACCACTCATATAAACGATTGCATCTAAGGTGTTTTGACTTTGAAAATGATTTTCAGTTTCTCGAATTTCTTGACCATTCCACTCGGAAATATAAACGCAAACCCGATTTGAGAATTCATTATGGGTATTTATCCCTGTGCCAACAGCAGTTCCTCCAAGCGCAACTTCACGCAATCCCTCTAAAGCTGCTTTGATGCGAGAATTGGATCTATCCATTTGCCCAGCAAAGCCGAGAAATTCTTGGCCTAGCGTTATTGGGGTAGCATCTTGTAAATGAGTTCGGCCTGTTTTAACAATATCCATGAATTCCTCTGATTTTTGTATTAGAGAATTTTTTAATTGTTCTATTGCAGGTAGAAGATTCTTGGTGGTTATATCGATCGCAGCAATATGAATAGCTGTTGGAATGACGTCATTTGAGGATTGCCCCATATTTACGTGATCATTCGGATGAACCGGCACCTTTGAACCAATTACACCATCCATTTTTTCAATCGCCAAATTCGAAATCACTTCATTAATATTCATATTAGTAGACGTTCCAGATACAGTTTGAAAAATATCCACTACAAATTGATCATCATACTTTCCTTCTATTACCTTTTCAGCTGCACTTGCTATTTGATCTGCAACGACTTTATCAAGTAGCCCAAGGTCTAAGTTTGATAAAGCTGCAGCCTTTTTTATTTGGGCAAGGGATTTAATGAAAGATCTTTGGAATTTAAGTGAACTGACGGGGAAATTTACAACTGCACGCATTGTGTTTGCACCGTAGTAGGCTTCAGCAGGGACCTCAAATGATCCCATTGAATCTTTTTCGATTCTGGTGTTAATTTTTTTACTCATCGATGACTCCGAACTGGTTAAAGTTTAATTATGTTGGCCTTTGTTGAATTTTCAAGTACGTACTACTAATTTGTCTTGATAAAAGATTATTTTAAATTTATTAATCGATTGGGATTTGCGTATGTTTCTGTCACTATAGCATTTGGGTTATCAGGTTGCTAGAATCGTTTATACCTCATTGTATTAAGTAAATAGGAGAAATCGAATGCGGTCAGGATATTCAGAATCTAAAGAATCTAAAACTCAACCTATAGATCAACCTACTAGAATTGTTGACCTTAGGAGCGATACATTTACCCAACCTTCACCAGAAATGAGAGAAGCAATATTTAAAGCTAAATTGGGTGATGATGTGTTCGGAGAGGACCCGACAGTCAATCGATTGGAGCAAATGGCAGCTGAAATGTTTGGAATGGAAGATGCTACTTTTGTTGCTAGTGGAACGATGGGTAATATAGCAGCAGCTTTAACTCATTGTACTCGTGGAGATGAAATGATCGTGGGAGAAAAATCCCATATGTTTAACGCAGAAGCTGGTGCTGCATCAGCTTTAGGTGGGATTGCAGTTCAAGCAATAGCTAACGATAGTCGTGGGATGATTGATCTTGATGAGCTTAGAAGTAGGATAAGGCCTGATAATATCCATTATCCGCCAACCACTCTTATTGGTATTGAGAATACTGCGAATCAATGTGGAGGTAGTGCTTTGTCTGCATGTGAAATAGAATCTGTCGTCTCCATTGCTAAAGAAAGAGGTATCAAAACGCATGTAGATGGCGCACGGATATTTAACGCTGCTGTAGCGTTAGAAACTCCAGTGGATAAATTAGTTGGTGGAGCAGACACGGTGTCGTTTTGTTTATCTAAAGGTTTGTCATGCCCGGTAGGATCTCTGTTAGTTGGAAGTAATAAGGACATAGAAACTGCAAGAAGGTGGCGTAAAGCAATGGGCGGTGGAATGAGACAAGTAGGAATTCTTGCGGCAGCGGGAATAGTTGCGTTAGACACAATGGTATCTAGGCTAGCCGAAGATCATGCCAATGCTAGGAAACTTGCCATTGGACTTTCTAAAATAGATGGAATTATTTGTGATCCTGATTCGTATCCAACTAATTTGGTGTTTTGTGATGTAAGTGTTAAAAACCCCAGTGAAATACTCCAAAAGTTAGATGATCGAGGTGTGAAAGCATTATCTTTGCCTGCAGGTTGGAGATTAGTAACTCATTATGGGATCACTGCTGATGATATTGATTACGCATTAGATGTAATTAGAGATGTGTTTAAAGAACATGCATCCTTTTAAATAACATATCCAATTCTTATTAGAAGTATGAATTAACATGCAAGTCAACGCAATCCTCTTTATATTTGCGCTATTATGCTTTTACTAGAAAATGTAGGATTTAGGCGTCTTTGGATAAGCTCATTTTTTAGTGACATCATGATAGTTGTGTATGTGATGTCCTCAGGACTGCTGGTTCTAGAAATCACTGATTCTGCTTTTTGGGTTGGAGCAGTCTTCGGATTTAATGGAGCTGCCTTAACAATTTGTTCTTCCATAGGGGGACTCTTGGCTGACCGCTTTTATGGTCGGCGACATACACTTGTTGCAGTAGCAATTCTTATAGATATGGCGGTTGTGCTTTTTATAGCAATATTAATTGCAGCCAACAATATCTTGTTGTGGCATGTGATAATAGGCGCTGTAATTAGTGCTATTGCTCTGGCAATCAGAATACCAGCACGTAATGCACTCACTTTAGATTTGGTCGGCAAAAAAAGATTAATTAATGCGACTGCGATTAATCTTGTTAGCTGGCAAATAACTGCTATTGGAGCACCTTTAATAGCTGGCTCAATAATTGTTAAATACGGTATGTCATGGGCTTATTTTCTAATGACTATTGCTGCAGGCCTTGCGTTTTTATCCGCTTTAACTTTGAATACCTCACATATTCCTGATTCGGTCTCGGATAAGTTGGAGAACAAAGGTAGTTTTAGAATTATTGTGGATGGATTTAAGTACGTTTTCACTGCACCGGCAGTGCGTTCTCTTATTCTGCTGGCAATAGTGGCTGAATCATTTGTCTGGTCACATGAATCCATATTGGCGGTTATGGCAACAAAAGTCTTGAATGTAGATGCATTTGGTTATGCATCATTGCTGTCAGTTGGTGCTGTTGGTGCAGTAAGCAGCTTAATATTTATATCTTTGTCGAAGCAAGCGACTGCACGTGGTCTGTTTCTTGCTTTAACTTTGGGACTGTTTGCTATATCACTTTTATTATTCTCTTTTTCACCTTGGTTTCCAGTTTCATTGATCCTGATTGCGATAGCCTATGCATTCGCTATGGGATATGAAACTATCATATCCGCTCTTTTGCAACTAGTAGTGCCAGATGAGATGAGAGGCAGAGTTTTGAGTTTCCAGACATCCAGCTGGGGTTTTACTGGCTTAGCAGGATTATTTATGGGTGCGATAGCAGGGGGATTTAGTGCCGCTATTGCAATCGGTGCAGGAGCAATAGTCGTATTAGTTTACTTGGTGATTAATTTCAGGCAACTTTTAAAATTAGATGTATTTGCTGAGGAAAGGGAATAGCTTCACGTTTTATTTTTGGGTTTCCACCGCTGGTCGTGCGATTCCTTTATTTTTATTTCATATCCCTGTGTTGAAGGGGTGTAATATACATTATGTTTAATTTTACTTGGTCGATTTTGCATCTCGGCAAAATGATTCTCATAATCGTGTGAGTATTTATACCCTTCTCCATATCCGTGCTCTTTCATCAGGTTTGTGACTGCATTTCTCAAGTGAAGAGGTACAGGTTCTCTAGATGTTATCGATGCGTCTTTTAACGCTAGGTTAATTGCTTTATATGCCGAATTACTTTTTGGTGCAGTGGCAAGATAGATCGTGGCTTCAGATAAAGGTATTCTTGCTTCCGGCATTCCAATGAAATGAGTCGCCTCGTAGGCTGCTATAGCTATCGAGAGCGCTCTAGGGTCTGCAAGACCTATATCTTCTGAAGCCAGGATTACAATTCTGCGCGCTATAAATAATGAGTCTTCTCCAGCGTCTATCATACGAGCTAGCCAGTATAGTGCAGAGTCTGGGTCTGAGCCTCTAACTGACTTTATGAAAGCCGATATTAAATCATAATGTTGGTCGCCTGTTTTGTCGTATGCAGGTATACTTTTCTGCATCACATCCTTGATTATTTCTGGGGATATAATACGGGAGCCTGATGCATTGATTTCAGTAGATGCGACTGCAAGTTCGATGGAATTAAGTGCGATCCTTGCATCACCTCCAGATAATGAAATTAGTACATTCATTGCATCATCACTAATTTCTATATTGAAATTCCCAATCCCATGATCCTTATCATTGATAGCCCGATACAAAATTGATTCCATATGAGATTTGCTTAACTGTTTTAATTTGAACACTCTGCTGCGAGACAGTAACGGTGCTATTATTTCGAAAGAAGGATTTTCAGTTGTCGCGCCAATAAGAGTTATTGCTCCTGATTCTACGTGTGGCAGTATTACGTCTTGCTGTGACTTACTAAAACGATGAATCTCGTCAATGAATATAATGGTTTTTTGACCTGTCATTCCAAGAAGGTCTTCAGCAGCTTTTATAGCGTTTCTTAGGTCAGATACTCCGGAAACAGCTGCACTAACATGTACAAATTTAGATTTTGTAAGGCGAGATATTAATAGTGATAGCGTTGTTTTGCCGGAGCCAGGAGGACCCCAAAATATCATCGAGAAGATTTGATCAGAATCAACAATTTTTCGTAAGGAATGCTGAGGACCTACCAGGTGTTCTTGGCCAAAAAATTCTTCAAACGACCGAGGCCTCATTCTGGTAGATAATGGGGCATTTTTATTCAAAATATTGTCTTTATTTTGGTTGAAAAGGTTCATCTTTAAAAAAAGTGAGATCTGTTATTAATATTATGTAGTAATTTCCTTAAGTGCTTGAATAATGATGTTATCTTGAGTAGGCAACACCGTTCGCGCGTCCAGCAGTACTTGTTCTGATTCAATTCTTGCGATAATCGGCGTTTTATACGATCTTAGCTCGGCTGAAATTTTGTTTGCTGTAGACGTCTCTGGCTCAATTGCAAGCACATAAGTGTTTAATACTTCTCCTGGCAGACTACCGCCACCAATTGTGCTATTAGACTTAATTACTTGTCCTTTGATTTGTGTGTTGTTTATCCAAGCGGTTGCTCGTTTTTTTATATCTGTGAGATCAGCAGAAATCATGGACCATATCGGGATTTGTGATAGATGTTCGTCACTTATATAGTGCATTAGTGTGGAGTGTAGGGCAGTTAAATTCAGTTTGTCTATTCTTAACGCTCGAGCCAGGGGGTGACGTGATAGTTCATCTATTAACACCTGGCTCCCAAGGATTATTCCAGATTGTGGCCCTCCAAGCAGCTTATCTCCAGAGAAGAAGGTTAGGTCTGCTCCATACTTAATGCTTGCCTGCACGGTTGGCTCGGAATTCAATCCAAATACTGTGGTATCTATAAAAGTCCCACTTCCTAAGTCATTTAATATAGGTATATTATGATGATGTCCAAGTTCAACCAATTCCTTAACGGGTGGGCTATGAGTGAATCCTATTTTTTTAAAATTACTAGGATGGACTATGAGAATCGCTCCAGTATTCTCATTTATCGATTTTTCGTAGTCAAATAAATATGTTCGATTAGTGGTGCCTACTTCTATTAATTCAGCTCCACTCTGGTTAAGTAGGTCTGGTATCCTGAAATTTCCACCGATTTCTACCGATTCACCTTTGGAAACAATCACTTCTTTACCTTTTGCTATCACAGTCAATGAAAGTAACGCTGCAGCTGCATTGTTGTTGACAACTAATGCCGACTCACTTCCTGTGATGTGTTTTATCAGGTTCTGTACATGTCGTTGTCGATTACCTCTTTTTCCTGTCTTGGGTTCGTATTCGAGATCCGTATAGGCGCCAGCACTATTAACAATAGCTTCTATTGATTCATTTGAAAGTGGAGATCTACCTAAATTAGTGTGTAAGATTACTCCTGATGCGTTGATTACGGGACTAGGTTGAATCAGCCAATTCTGGGACATAGATATTTCGATGTTATTTATCAGTTGTTTAAAAGAAATGATCTGTTTACCTAACTTAATATCTTTTCTTAAGTTTTCCACATTTTGTTGAACAAGTTTAACTACACTGTCGTGAGAATATGAGTCTAACAGTGCTTTTATCGACGGCTCGCTTAAAATCCGATCGACACTAGGTATTTTTCTGAAATCATTCATGGCAACGAATTATGCATACAATACCATATCTGGCGGACTAAATCAGACACCTGTTTATTGAACATAAATTGCGAATGTTCTTTTAGTAATAAAAACTGTATTAACCGGTGGTTAAATTGACCGGTATCGACCCCATTGTTAGAATGGCGACTTGGCATTATGAGTGATGATTATTATTGGACTAACTGGTGGAATTGGTACAGGAAAGTCGACAGCTTCGCGATTCTTGCATGAGTTGGGAGCAGTTGTACTGGATGCCGATTCTATAGGACATGAAACATATATGCAGGGGACTGAACTTTATAGTGCCCTAATAAAGGTATTTGGACAGGATATAGTTGGTGATAAAGGCCAGTTAAATAGGTCTAAATTAGCTGATATTGTATTTGCTGATGAAACCATTTTAACCAAACTAAACTCAATGGTTCATCCTCATATAAAAAAACATATAAAAAAAGTAATTCGTACACTTGATAAAGAAAAAACGAGCATGGTGGTTATAGATGCCGCTATACTAATAGAGGCAGGTTGGACAGATCTGGTGGATGAAGTATGGGTGCTGACTGCTGGAAAAAAAACGATACATGATCGTTTGTCTGATAAATTTAGCAGTAATATGGATGGTGCGTTAAAGCGTATGGAGTTTCAAATGTCTCAGGAAGAACTAATCAATAAAGCAGATGTGGTTATTGATAATGATGGATCAATTGGGGCCTTAAAGGCACAAGTTGGCCTGTTATTTAATAATCGTATATCTTTAGCCGGGGAGAATAATAATTAAGCATGGCAACCAAAACATCAAATTCGACAAAAAGTTTATATCAGAGTTACATAATTGAAGAATATCATCTAAAACAAGAGCCTTATTACGTTCCTGTAGGTGATGAAATTCAGCTTTTTGAGGCTGCATACGCTCAGAGGATTCCAGTGATATTTAAAGGACCAACGGGCGTGGGTAAGACTAGGTTCGTTGAATATATGTCGTGGAAACTGGGGGTTAACTTAACAAAGGTAAAGAAAGGGAAAAAGTCTGAAAATGCAACGCAGCAGGATAATCTTCCATTGGTGACAATAGCATGTCATGAAGACCTTACTACATCTGATTTGGTAGGAAGATATTTGTTAGAAGGTGATCAGACCGTTTGGATCGATGGGCCGCTTACTAGAGCAGTAAAAGTTGGCGGTATATGCTATTTGGATGAGGTAGTTGAAGCTAGAAAAGACACTACAGTTTTGATACACCCCTTAACGGACCATCGAAGGATGTTGCCTGTTGAGAAAAGAGGTGAATTACTAGAAGCAGCTGATGGATTCCTTTTGGTTTTATCTTATAATCCTGGATATCAGAGTGCCTTAAAAGATCTCAAACATAGTACTCGTCAAAGGTTTGTGTCGATCGAATTTAACCCGCCTCCTCGAGAAATAGAAGCAGAGATAGTTTCTCACGAAGCAAAAATCGATATAGATATAGCAATGCAGTTAGCACAACTTGGAGAAAAAATACGTAACTTAAGAGAACATGGTTTGGGAGAAGGGGCCAGTACTCGTTTATTAATATATGCAGGCAAGTTAATTGCTGCTGGAATTGAACCTAGGCGGGCATGTCAAGTCGCAGTAAACTGGTCGGTAACTGACGACCAATCTTTGCAGAACAGTATAGAAGAAGTTACTGCTTCAATTTTTGAGTAATTAGTAAATAGGATTACAATTTATTTCAACTACTTTGGAAAATACTCAAGAGGTTTTGGGCAACCACAATCTTGCTGCTGTGACAGCCCTAATCTACCCTAACGATAGATTTAATAAGTTACTTTTGACAAAGCGTAGTAATACTCTGGATCTGCATCCTGGGGAGATTTCTTTACCAGGAGGGCGTAAAGAAGTAGATGATTATGATCTTAAGCAAACCGCTTTACGAGAGCTTGAAGAAGAGGTGGGGATAGATTGTAATCAAGTAGAGATTGTTGGAGAACTTGGAACATTTATAACAAATTCCAATTTTAAGATATTTGCTTTCATCGCAAAGGCAAAGAGTGAATTGGAGTTCCGTATTAACTATGAAGAAGTTGCTCAAATCATAGAGCTGCCATTAGATGTACTGATGGATGCGGATTGTATACGCGATGACTTTTGGATAGTTAACGGACATATGAAATTTAAACCTTCATTTGGTTACGACGGACATATAATTTTTGGGGCTACGGCAAGGATTCTTGATCGCTTGGTGCAAACATTGTGTGATAAGCCATATAATTTATAATTTAGAGCATTTTTGCCCCGATCTTTAAGGGCGTAGATATTAATTGACATTTGTAAAACATTGAATAACAAGAAAAAAACAAACTTTAATAAAATACTTAAAACACTTCCCCCTGATGTTAAAGATCAATTTGATAAATCTAGACCACATCTTGAAGAGTATTTAACAGGAGATCAATTCCGTTTGTGGGTTGATTCGGGAGTCCAAATTGCATCACAAAGTAATAGTTCGTGGGATATAACTGTAAACCTTTTTAGAGTAAGCCCCATTATGACTGGCTTATTAAAACCAGATGATTTTATGAAATGGTTAAATGTCGGTGAGGACCTTGCATGTCAGTATCCTATGCTCGGAACCGCATATTTTTCATCTAGCCCTGCTGCGTTACACAATATGCAAGCTGAGCATATTTCAGATTGGGCTGATTTAGGGTCAAATCTATATAAGGGGACTTGGAAATCGGGTACTCTATCAAATCGATTTTTCGAATCTAGTGGAGCTTTACTTGAACAGCTTACATTCGAAGAATTAGCTAGGTTCGCAGAATTTATAGATATATTAGCTAAACATTCTTACGACCTGAGTTCTGAATGTTTGAGCCTGGCTCTTCGCTTATTTCCTTTGGTAGGTGATGACAAAACTGGTTTTATATCACTATCCTTAAATCTTGTGGAAACTGGATGGAGGCAGTTGAAAGCTTTTTATGACTCTAGTTTAAAATCTTTACCTAAAATTGATCCGTCTCAAAGAAAAAGATTTCTTGGTTTGGCTGAGCGTTTACACACATCGGGTGTTCCCAATATGCCGAACACGATTTTGGAAATCTCACAAACTTTACAGCTAATTAATAAGCGTGAGCACGGCCAATTGCTTGATATAGCGGCTCCATTAATAGATCTGCACCCGAGTGCATTTCCAGAGTTTATAAAGAGCTCACCTATTGTACTTAATAAAGTATCTTTTGATAAATTAGATTCCTGGTGTGCAGAGGGTAAGAGATTGTTGCAAACGAACCCCGATGGCGCTATGGCCTTCTTTAAAATTGAGTCTTCACGATCAGAGAAATTTTTGGAAGATATTTCATCTAGTGTGGATTTTTCAGCAATAAGTAATTTAATTGAGCTTTATTGTAGAGCGTTAGCAGGTGAAGAGATCAACTTAGCTGATTCTCGTGAGTTGGTTGAAAAAAATATTGGATGGGTTGCAGCAGATTCTCCAACAACTGAAGGTTCAACAGTATATTTACCTGAAACGGTAGACAGATATTCCAAAAAGTCTCAAAACTTTTTATGGTACAAAGTTGTATCTACACATCAAGTCGGCAGAATGGAATTTGGTAGCTTTCGATTTAATTTTTACGGAACCTCACATCGATTTGATAATTTAAGAAATGCTCTTGACAATAAAACAAGCGAGATTGCAGGCTCTAACGTGTCTGCAGCAACAGATATTCAGCGGTTCTTTAATCTTTTTGAGGAACGTCAATTGAGCTTAGATATTTTTTCGATCGTTGAAGATGGACGAGTTGACGCAAAGATCAAGGATGAGTATAAGGGAATTAGTAAGGGCTATAAGTCTATTCAGTCCGATGCACTTGCTCTACGCCCTAATGTAAGAGAATTGAAATCCAGAGAAGCATTATTGGAATTACTTGTACAAATTAGCTTAGGCGAAACACAACCAATTTCAGTCCCTAAAAAGTATAAAACTCAAGCATTGAACATCGTGAAAATTGCTCGTCATTGCATGAATGCACAAAGTACTGTGGAAGACACTGCTGAAGCTACGATCAGGATATATAGAATTTTAATTGATGTATTGAACGATGAAGTGGATGAGGATGATTGGGATCCATTGGATTTTGAAGATGAGAGTTCTGAAGGTGATAACTTTTCAGATCCTGAAGGATTGCAACAAAGTTTAGATTCAATGGGTAGTGCTTCTGGAGATGATCCGGCTGACACACTTGAAGAAAACTATAATTCTCCTCAAGAAGTAGATTATAGAGGAGAGTTTAAACCTGAACTAACACAATTGTTAGAAAAATTAAGAGAGCAAGGTCAGTTTAGAGACGGAGATAATGATAGCGAATCAATAACACAGGAAATGATGGAAGAATTTGCACAGAATACCGTCGAGTTGAGTCAAGAATTGAATGAAGGTGTGGGTAGTATCACTAATGATGAAGTAGTAGAGAATATGTTGAAAGAAGTTGGTTTGCAAAAACCTGAATCGCTCGAAGGAGGACAAGGTCCTTTAGTCCATATAGATGAAACTGGAGGAGAGTTAGAAGCAGACGAACCTGAAACCTTTGTATATGATGAGTGGGACTTCAGGGCCGGCGATTATAAGCCTCGCTGGTGTATTGTGCGGCAAAAGTATATGGCTGAAGGTGAAGATGCATATTATGGCAGTATTGTACAAAGCTATGGGAATTTAGTTATGCAAGTTCGCCGGCAATTCGAGTTGTTGGTTCCTGAAACTATGCGAAAACAGCGAAGACTTCAGGATGGAGAGGATATTGATATTGATGATGTAATTGAAACTATGGTTGATATCAAGACAGGCTCTAGTCCAAATGAAAAAATGTATTGGAGGCGTAATAAGGTACACCGAGATGTAGCCGTTGTGTTTCTTTTGGATACTAGTGCATCCACAGCTGAAGCAATAGATGATTCAAAATCGATCAACGATCAATCTACAGCTCCGGAGGATCCTGTCGAATATATGTTGTGGCTTAGGTCTCGAAGAGGGGAAGGTTCTAAGCGAACATATAAACGGATAATAGATCTAGAAAAAGAAGCCTTAATACTTTTAATTAATGCTATTGAGGCTATAGGTGACACTTACGGTATATATGGGTTTTCGGGGTATGGAAGAGAAAACGTCGAGTTTTATACCATTAAAGATGTAGATGAATTGTTTTCAGACAAAGTGAAACGACGAATAGATCGTATATCTCCATTGCATGCGACTAGAATGGGCCCTGCAATTAGACATTCAACATCAAAACTTGCGTCATTAGATGCAAGGACCAAACTAATGTTTCTAATCAGTGATGGAAGGCCACAAGATAGAGGGTACAGTAGGGAAGGTGTTGAAAAAGAGTATGCTGTGCATGATACTAAAATGGCTCTAGATGAAGCTAGAAGTAAAGGTATTAACCCTTTTTGCTTGACAGTAGACCGTAATGGTCATGATTATCTAAAAACCATGATGACTGAGATGGGTTATGAGGTGCTTGATGACATACATGCCTTACCACATAGATTACTTTATTTATATCGGAAATTAACCACTTAGAGTATTAAGTATAAATCAATCGAGATTGTCATAGTCTGATCGTCTCATGGGTATTTCTAAGTAGGGAGGATTTTCGTCTAATGCAAAGATGCCGTCAATCCATTCTGAAGGGATGAATAACAACGGTTGTGATAGTTCCCCTTCTTCTGTTCGTGCATAATATCCAGTGCCATCCTCTAATTTATTTCCGATCCTCCAAATAATGCCATCATCGTATTCTGTTCCTCGCGAACTCACACCAGCAAATCGTAAAGTTAAGGCAGTTGATTTCTCATATATTCCGTAAGGAGTAAAATCATCAATATGTGTTTCTAATACTTTTTGTCCGTTTGGACCTTTCAATAGAGGTATACCCTGGCTTTGCCATATATCCATTTTTAAAGAGGCAAATTTTGTGTCTAGACCATGACGTTGAACAGTCCATTCGTTGTCACGTATTTTGAATTGTAGCCAGCTATTGTTGCCGCCGTGATATTCACTTTTGATTATACTTAATTCATATAGATCATCTGGATTTCTTGCTATAAACCATTTTGGAAGAGGAGGGTCTGTAGCTAGTTTTTGTAAAACCTCTCCCCACGTGGATGTAATCAAGAATAATTGATCAAATCCCTCTACTTGTCCGTAGTGATGTTTTCCATCAGTAGTTACATTACCTAAAGAAACTTTTATATCACGTCCATCTACAAGTTTAATTCTAACTTTCGTTTTGGGGTTAGACAGGCCATATTGTACTGGGTTATCAACAGTTTCTTTCAGTAGTCGACGTGTTCTTGGTCCAGTTAGAATTAAAACCATACCACCCCACCTTTCTCGACGTGGGGTGACACCAGTTAGACCTTCGAATTGCCACCTTCGTTGCTCGTCTCGTACAAATTTGACAGTATCGTTTAAAACCTGGACCTCTATGATATCAATGTCAGATTCAGTAACTTGATAAAACCAAGGAGCTTTTTCCTGAGCCAATTCTTCATCTTTAAACGGGTTTAACCAGACTACTATGCCTATTACCACGCCTACCACAATAAGTATTAATGTTGCCCATAAATTCATTTACGAATCGTTCCTATTATCTTCTACGCCACCAGATTAATGCAGCGATAACTAATAGTAGTGTTGGAGGCAAGAACCAACTGGACCATTGGATAAAGTCGCGCTGGTTTGCTGTCAATACTAACTCTCTTACTGGGAAAACCTTAGGTCTAATTGATATAAGTTCATAGTCGTCAGTCAAAAAGTTTACTGAGTTGAGAAAGAAGTCAGAATTATCCCTACTTGTGTAAAATTCATTTGAGACAAAGTCAGAGTCACCGAAAGCGACTATTTTTGTCAATGGCATGTTGTTTTGACATCGTATCGGAATTGCATCTATCTTCGCACATGCTTCTAGAGCAGAACTTACAGGGAAGGGCCCAGGAAGGTCTAATTCAGGATCCGGTCTAGGATTATCCACATTAGTCTCGAGCCAGCTAGCTTGTGTTGTCATGGCTAGAGGTACAAATCTAGTCTGGGGTGGAATGTCTTCAGCTAGTACCGTTGACTCAATTGCCGTTGCACCTGGAAAGAAAACAACGTCAATTTGAGAAGTTATACCTATGCCACTTAGATCCGTGCTTATAAACTGTCCATTAGCTCTCTGCATCAGCGGAGTTAATACATATCCCGCTACAGAACTGCCAGCATCAGCCAGAGTGTCTGAATAAGTTTTTATACCCCATTCTGCAATAAGGTCTCTGAATGATTGAGGGCTATTTGGATCCAATAGAGTGATTAAACGACCACCTCCACTCAGATAATTATCTAATGCTTCATATTCTTCTGGATCTAATTCTTGCGTCGGTCCCGCAATAACTAAAGCAGCAGCGTCCTCAGGCACTTCCTTTATTTGCATTAGGTTAAGAGCTTGAACCGAATAGTTGTCTCTTAGAAGTCCTTCTAATGCCAGATCAAAACCAACAGGCTCAATGAGTCCTGTAGCAAGGTCTCTTGTAGATGCACGCTCCTTATGGCCAGTTAGAATATACACCTTCTTTGTCTCGACGCCCGTGACTACCAAGACTGCTGTCAAAAGTTGCTGTTCCGATGCTGGGAAAGCTGCTTGGAAAGTGCCAACTTCCATGTTTTCAATAACAATTGCCGGGAATTGAGTAACATTATATGTCAGAGCCACCGAACGGTTCAGTTCAGGGTCAACAAATCTGTATGAGAAGTTTGAACTATTTCGTGAAAATTCATTTAGAATATCTTCGACCTGCTGCCTTCTTCCATCTCCATCAACTAAAAACGCGTTAGCCCGGATCTCTACATCAAGGTTCTCTAAAATTTGAACAGTTTGCGGGGCAAGGCTAAAAAATCTAGTGTATGTGACATCAAAACGTTGGAAATTACGGAAAAACAAAAAGTTTAGTAATGCAATTATCACAAAAAAGGCTACCGTCATTATTAGGATATTAGTACCAAATCGGGCTTGCCTTCCAACTAAAAACATTGCGATCCCTCGGGGAGACAATACGAGTGCAACGAATAAGAGTAGAAGGCCAATAATTAGTACTGTTAAAGAAAAACTTTGAATATCCTCGATTGACAGAAATAAGATGCCTCCAGCAATAGCAGATATAAATCCAACTATGCCACAAATCGAACTCCAGAACGGAGGAGACTTTAATTGGGATTGAAATGCTTCTAGGAGAGTTTCTTCGGATGGCACAAGCTCTTTGTCATCAGCCATTATTATCGCCACCTCCTCGTTTCAACTGATCTCACAGCTAAGAATAAAAAGATAGCTATAATGCTTAGGTAATACACAATATGACTAGTGTCTACGATTCCGCGAGCGAAATCTCCGAAGTGTGTTCGCATCGATATTTCGAGTACGATGTCACCAGTTACACCACCTAATCTACTTCCTAAGGTATCAATGAAAGTAAGTATCAATAATGTTCCCATGCCTAAAACAGCTGAAACAATTTGATTGCTTGTTAATGATGAAGCTAACATTCCTATCGCTAGGGCAGCAGCGCCATACAATATCATTCCTAGGTAAGCGCTCATTACCGGGCCGCTATCTGGCTCGCCAAATGCGTAGATCATTATCACATAGTATAAAGTTGCAGCTAGAGTCGCAATAAGTATAACTAGACTAGCTATGTATTTTCCTAATACAACTTCCCAATCTCTAACCGGCGAAGTAAGTAGCAATTCTAAAGTTCCTAATTTTTGCTCCTCTGCTAAAAGTCTCATGGTTAGCAACGGCGCCAACAAGATATAGAAAATACTTGAAGGAACGACAAAAGACCTTACAGTTGCTTCAGGGTTGGTGCCGATAACATTCAATATGAACGTTATTCCTGCGAATACGACAAACATTGCAGATACAACATAAGCGGTTGGTGTCTGAAAATATATCTTTAATTCCTTCCATGCAATTGTCAGCGTATTATTCATTATTAGAAACCTCTTCAATTCCTAGGTTTTCACCGTCTTGAGTAGCATCCTCAGTGGTTGTTAATCGTAGAAAAATTTCTTCCAAGGACATTCCTACTGCTTCCAATCTCAGTAAATCCCATTTGTTTTTCACAATGGATATAGCGAGTTCAGACCTGATTTCTAGACCTCTTTCAGCCTCAATTTCGAAACTGCTATAACCTTTATCTGACAGTGAGTTTTTTCTATTAACAGATTCAACACCAGGCACTTTTTCAAGTGCTGATACGATTTCTCTAGTTGGCCCAGCAACGTCAATTTCCACTCTTTCGGTGCCTCGAAGTCGGGTTGCAAGGTTTTCAGGTTTATCCACTGCCACTATCTGCCCTTCATGGATTATGATTACTCTTTCACAAATCATACTCACTTCAGGCAAAATATGCGTGGAGACAATTAAGGTATGTTCACCGCCCAGGTTTTTAATCAACTCACGTGTTTCGACAACTTGAATAGGGTCTATCCCGATAGTTGGTTCATCTAATATTAATACGTCAGGCTCGTGAATAATGGACTGTGCAATACCTACTCTTTGTCTGAAACCTTTAGAGAGTTTTGATATAAATGTATCGAAGTACTCCTCTAATCTGCATATTTGTACAACTGAATCGACTCTTTTACGTAGGTGCTCTCCCTTTAACTCTCTAATTCTACCCATGAATTCTAAGTAGTCTGATACAGTCATGTCTGTATATAAAGGTACCGTTTCTGGTAAGTACCCAATATGTCTTCGGGCTGCAAGAGAGTTAGTTAATATGTCATTACCTGCTACTGAGCATGTTCCTTCTGTAGGAGGTACAAAGCCAGTTATAATTTTCATGGTGGTGGACTTTCCGGCGCCGTTTGGTCCTAGAAAGCCGAGTATTTCGCCTTTCTCAACGCGGAAACTGATATCCGTAACAGCTGGGTAATTGCCGTAATATTTAGTTATAGAGTCAAGTTCAATCATAGTTTTATTTAATCAATTATTTGATGGAATTATAAACAAGAAGGTGAGTGAGCTGTAATAAGCACAAGACAATAGTTATAAGTTAAATGAATATTATAACAAGCAGATCTTACCAACAATATAAAATTGGTGTTCCTTAGGTTTGATTTGGAAATAAATTGATTACATATGTTACTTTATAATTTAAAAATATAGTTAATTGATAATTCCCACATGCTAGAATCGGTTAAGTAATTTTATGAATATGACAGATATGAATCCCATTTATTTAGACCATGCTGCCACTACTCCTATGGAGTCTCAGGTATTCGAGTTGATGAAACCGCATTTCCTAGAGAACTATGCTAACCCATCAAGCATATATACTTTAGCTCAGCAGGCACGTGAGGCAGTTGATATTGCTCGAGATCAAGTTTCATCTGCTCTGAATTGCAAACCCGCTGAAATTGTTTTCACAAGTGGTGGGACTGAATCAGATAACGCAGCCATAAAAGGTACTGCATTTGCTTTAAAAAATGTAGGAAATCATGTCATAACCACTTCTATAGAACACCATGCTGTTTTGCATTCGTGTCAACAGCTCGAACAGATGGGTTATAAAGTTACATACTTGCCAGTAGATGAATTTGGCAGGGTATCTTTGGCGGATATCGAAAAGACTTTAACTTCCAAAACAGTTTTGGTTAGCATAATCATGGTCAATAATGAGATAGGTACTATACAGCAGATTTCTGATATCTCGAAAATAATTAAAAGAAAAGCAAGTTTGTATAATACTACTATCCCTTTTCATACTGATGCAGTTCAGGCTGTTGGATATTTGGATATTAATGTACAAACTTTAGGAGTTGATCTATTAAGTCTCTCAGCGCATAAGTTTTATGGTCCGAAAGGTGTGGGAGCTCTTTATATAAAACGAGGAACACCGTTTGAACCCCAACAAGCAGGAGGAGGACAAGAGCGTGAGAGACGATCAGGGACCTTAAATGTTCCTGGAATTGTTGGGCTAGGAAGTGCAATAGAATTAGCTGAAAAACGTCGAGAGCAGGCTGTATTGCATTGCTCTAACCTGAGAGATAAATTGATTAAAGGATTACTTAAGAACGTCTCTGGAACAAAATTGAATGGGCACTCAGTTGATAGAGTTGCGAATAATGTTAATGTTTCTTTTGAAGGAGTAGATGGAGAGCCTATTTTATTGGGGTTAGATTTTGCAGGCATTTTGGGTTCAAGTGGAAGTGCTTGTTCGTCTGCATCACTGGAGCCGTCACATGTTTTGCTTGCAATCGGTTTAAACGCTCAGGAAGCAAGAGGAAGCTTAAGGCTTACTCTAGGAATAAATAATACAGAGGATGAAGTACATAAAACTTTAGATATTTTGGCTGACCTTGTTAAAAAATTAAGAGAAATGTCTTCCACTGCAGGAGTTCACTAAGTTGTCACGATTTATTTTTCTTTTCACGATAATGTTAATGTTGGTAATAGTTGGCTGTGATAATAATGATGCAAAAGTTTTTGCTAAAAAAGGCAGAAACTTGCAGATCGTTTATGAACAGCCGGTTTTAGTTAAAAAGCTTTTGTTTAGTTCGGGTGATAGTACTGCTTTGATTCAAGTAGACGACCCAAGCACTAGGATTGCAGCGATCAAATTCACTATAGTTAATCAGCAGATCAATATTTTAAAGCTTAGGATAGATACCGAATCAGTTTTCATAGGAAACGGCGAAAAAGGTATTAGGATCCCAGCTTTATCTCCCACAGAAAATGCAACTAGTTATGATAGCTCACAAGACATTGAAAAATTTGCACCTATTCTGTGGGGAGAATTTGAAGTAGAAATGGGCTACCAGGCTTCCGGTTGGATTTTCTTTGAAGTTCCAACAGGCTTGGATCTGACTACGATATGGTGGCGCGCAGCTGATGAAATTATAGGACGATTTTGAGTATAATTATTTAAACAGATGATTTACTCTATTAGATGCAATCAATGTTTTGTGCGAAAGTATGAATACATTGTTATTTGACTTTCTGAATAGCAAAACGAAACGGATTTAATGAAAGTATTAGTCTGTTTTGCAAAAATACAAATTAAAAGAGGAATTTAATGTCCACTATCAATGTAACCGACACGACGTTTGACTCAGAAGTTATTTCATCACAGAAACCTGTTTTAGTAGACTTTTGGGCTGAGTGGTGTGGTCCTTGCAAAATGGTAGCGCCAATAGTTGAAGAGCTGTCAGATGAATATGAAGGTCAGGTTAAATTCACTAAAATTGATGTTGATGAAAACCCTGAAATGGCACAAAAATATGGTGTTCGAGGCATTCCAACGCTTTTAATTTTTAACGGTGGAGCTCCAGTTGATCAGCTGGTAGGAGCACTACCAAAGAAATCTATAAAAGATAGACTTGATAGTGTTTTGAAAAATATAAATGGCTCATAGGCTATTGCGAACGTACTTTATTAACTTACAAATATAAATCCTGAGTCATGCTGGACGAAGCGTGCTGTCCTTTGGGAGTGAATGGGTCCTGGTGGGCTCCTCGATCTTCAAAATCGTTGGCTCCGGCCCTTCGGCTGGAACGGTGGGTTCGACTCCCTCGCACTCCCGCCGAGAATACATTTTGGTTATTGTGCTATAACTCCGCCATCAATAATTAATTCTGATCCTGTTATATATGAAGATTCATCTGATGCGAGAAATACTATTCCCATAGCTATCTCTTCTGAGTCAGCAAACCGTCCCAGCGGTATTTGAGATATTCTGTTCGAGTGCAATTCTGGGTTAGTAAATAACTCTGTAGTAAGAGGTGTTTTAGTAAATCCTGGGTGAACTGAATTAACCCTGATGTTTTCTTTGGAGTATTGTACAGCGGCAGCTTTAGTTAGCTGTCGCACTGCACCTTTAGCAGCCTGATAGGACGTTACAGTATGTGCTCCAACTATGCCATGTATTGATGAAACGTTTATTATAGATCCACCTTGTTGTTTCCTTAAAAATGGAATAGCATGCTTCATTCCAAGTAAAACTCCTTGTGCATGAACTTTTAGTTGTGTTTCGAGGCCTTCAATAGTCGTGTATTCAACCATCAGGGCTTCTTCAGGGTTACGGGCGCCGGTAGACGATAAATCATAATTCGGTATACCTGTTCCTGCGTTATTGACCAATACGTTAAGATTCCCTTCTATTGATTCTATAGATTCATATGCTGCGATCCAGTTATCTTCATTGGTAACATCTAAGTGCAGATAACGTGCATAACCCCCCATTTCAGTTATTTGTTTCGCTGTTTCCGCTCCCATTTCATCACTGATGTCAGCGATGATTACTTTGGCTCCTTCCTGAGCACATTTCCAGGCTGTTGCACCTCCGATTCCTTGTATTTCATTGGATAATCCGGTGGCTGCACCAGTAATTAATATAACTTTATTATTTAATCGCATAGTATTGTGTAGTTAGGTTGTTTTAAGATTAACCGATTGACTTTATTCAATCGATGTATATTTTAATATCATGTACTATTTAATCTTTAAAGTCTATGTTTCTAAACTTTTACTTTAATTTTTTAAGGACATTTAAATGAAATTCGGTCTTATGTATGAGACTCAAAGCCCTCTTGTGGATGGAGAGGTTGATGAAAAAGCTTTAATTGAAAGCACTATTGAGCAATGGGTGTTAGCTGATGAACTTGGGTATGATTATATATGGCTAGTAGAACATCACTTTTTGGACACGTTTTCGATATCATCAAGTCCCGACATACTTTATGGAGCCGCCAGTCGTGTAACAAAAAACATTCGACTAGGTTTTGGGGTTGTGATTTTGCCTCAGCATCATCCTGTAAGAGTTGCTGAAAAAATAGCTATGGTGGATCAGCTTTCTGACGGTAGAGTTGACTTTGGCACTGGTCGAGGAGGAGCATACGAACAAGTAGGATTAAACGTTGATCCTAGGTCAAGTCGATCTATGTGGGAAGAAGCAATTAATATGATCCCGAAAATGTGGCGTAAAGGCGAATTCACTTGGGAAGGTCAACATTGGAAAATACCTGCTAGAAATGTAATACCTAAACCTTTACAAAACCCACATCCACCTATGTGGTTGGCCGGCATGCAACCGGAAACATACCGTATCGCTGCTGAAAAAGGTTTAGGTGTGTTATCGTTGTCAACTGGAGCACCATCTGAGATGGCGCCATACATCAAGGAATACAAAGATAACATTCGTAATGCCAATCCTGTAGGAGACATGGTAAATGATCAGTGGGCTCATCTTGCGATATCTCATTGCGGGGAAGATGATAAGCGTGCGAAAGATACTGCAGTAAATGCTTTAAAAAGCTTTTTTGGACCGGATAGACCTTATACCAAAGGAGAAGGAGATGTATATAAGCAGCTTATTAAGGCATGGGGAGGGGTTCCAGATCATCTGAAAAATCAATTCAGTTGGGTTCTCAAAGAAGAGGAAGGTAGTGTTCCTAAATCTAGGGAAGCTAGGGAAACGTCAGTTAACCCGTCTGGAATAGACGGCTTTGATAGTGATACGTTATCAGATAGAGGTGTGATAATTGCAGGAAATCCTGACTCTTGTAGGCAGGGAGTTAGAATTCATCAGGAAGCAGGAGAGGACCAGGTTTTAATGCTTATGCAATTAGATACGATTCCACATGAAGAAGTAATGAGTTCAATCAAATTGTTTGGCACAGAGGTTTTGCCGGAATTCAAACTGGATTAAATAAGGGATTTATAATGAATACGTCTGTCAGTCAAATGGTATTAACTGTTATTGATAGTCCAATAACATGGAGCGTTCTTGGGTTCGTAATTGGGTTGGCTTTGGGTGCCAATTTAGCTTCGATGTGGATTATGCTTGTGGCTTTGATATGTTATCTAGTTTTGCTTAAATACCATGGTGCAGCCAACCCATTAACAGAGACTGGTTTATTTGCCACCGGTCCAAGTTTCTTAATTTGTTGGGTGTTTGGATTTATAGTACACGGTTGGATTTTCTAATTCGTTATATTGTTTTGTGTACTTACTTTTCAGTAATTAAAGCCTAGTTCCGACTATCAAGGTTCTTATGATTTCCTCTGTGGCTTTTGTTATCAATTCATGAGATTTGTCGGATGCTTCTTCTAATGTCATTGGGCTATTAAGTATAGAAAATGCTGCATCAATACCGTGATCATGAACTAATCCATAATCTTTGCCTAGAGAACCAGATAAACTTAATACCGGAATATTTCTCAACTTACTGGCTTGTGCGGCTCCGATTGGTGCTTTTGAAAATACAGTTTGAAAGTCCATTTGGCCTTCTCCAGTGATTACCAAATCAGTGCCTTCTAACTTTTGATCAAAATCTATTGTGTCTAACACTATATCGATTCCCTTTTTAAGTGAGGCATTTAAAAAGGCTACCATTCCTCCTCCAAGCCCTCCGGCTGCGCCTGCTCCAGGCATATGTTTTATTTCTTTATTAAGATCTCTATGCACAACGTGGGAAAAGTGTTGAAGTGCGCTGTCTAATACAGCAACCATTTCTTTCGATGCGCCTTTTTGCGGACCATATACTGCAGAAGCGCCTTCCGGACCGCACATAGGGTTGCTTACGTCACATGCAACATGAAATTTGCTTTCGCTGATCCTGGGATCTATTCTTGAAATGTCTATAGTATCTAAGTGTTTAAGGTTAAAACCGCCTAGTTCAATATTTTTTCCATTGGAATTTAATAACTTTATGCCTAAAGCTTGAGCTAATCCAGCTCCTCCATCATTTGTCGCACTGCCTCCAATACCTACTATAAATTCCCTGTACCCTTTATCAAGGGCTTTACAAATTATTTCGCCTAATCCGTATGTTGTGGCTTTGTAAGGATCTAGTTCGTTAGGCTTAAGTAGAGTAAGACCGGATGTGCTAGCCATTTCAACTATTGCTGTTTTTTGATCCGATAGCGCTCCCCAATTAGCTTTGACTTTTGATCCCAACGGACCGGTAACCTTTTCCGTAATAACGTCACCGCCCATAACATCTATTAGAGTCTCTAGAGTACCATCTCCTCCATCAGCGATTGGAATCAATATGGTCGTAGCATCTGGTAACACAGCTTTGACACCTTGTTCAATAGCCTTGGCTGCATTCATTGCAGATATACTTCCTTTAAAAGCTTGTGGCGCTATTATGATTTTCATGTCATGCGTATCCCATTTGACCATTCAGATAAATCTGAATCATTATACTTAATCCAGTCGATGTTATTTTCTATTGTTTCTTTTGTTTGTGATAGTGTGAGGTCTGCTGCAGGCACAGGGTTAATTTTAAAAAATCGATCCACGTCATTCAACGCATCTTGAGTAGTGAAGCCTGACAGAGCCTGAATCATATACATAAGGCCAAATCCGCCTTCTCCATATCGCCTGTTTAGTTCTTTCCAATTTTCCTTCATAAATTCCCATGTTAATTGGCGTCCATCCTGATTTCGACAGGAATGCACTATAACGCTGATAGTTTCATGAGTTCTCACTTTGTTGGATAGAGCGCGATTAAGAGTTTTTGTTATTAGGCTTGAATTTTTAAATTGGGTTAGGGCACTTAGAAGTCTAACTTTTTCTTCTTGCAGATTGGTTGTCGAATGTAATTTCCAGAGAATATCGTATAAATCTTGGTCGCCTTGTTTAGCTGCTAATATGTATATTGGTCTCCGTAAATCGGCATGTATTTGATGGCCTGTGGACAATGAATTATCCAGTTCCCATTTAGCTTTTTGTAAAACTTCTGTTTCTTCGAATTGGCCTGAAGACAACAATATTTGCGAGCGCAATAAGGAGTTTAAGTGATTATCGTTGATCTTTGCATCCCAACCAATCTCATTTCTTATTTCCGTTAATAAACTTCTACAGTATTGTGTGAAATTTTCATAATATGGTTGCTCGTAAACGAGGTTTTGTATATAGCCCAAACCATAAAGAAGCTCAGACCAGACTGGTTGGCTGGTTTCGGAGGTATATGCACTACATTGATTGAGGAAGTTGCTTGCTGGAGCCAACATAGCTTGAACCATAGCAAAACTATCACTTATTAAACCTAGTCGATCTGCTGGGCCCAAATGTTTTTGTTTGACACCTTTATTAAGAACAGATAAATACTTTTCAGGATATCTGACTCTATAAAACCCTGTCTGTCCAACGTTTATTTTGAACCAAGTATTTTCATTAATGCGAGGGACTGTAAATTTTTGAGAATCTGCACTTAATAAGAAACTACTGGTTTTACCATTACCGTCGATTGTATCAATAGGAATGGGCCACTTAACTTTATCGCTTGTGTCCTTAATGTTTTTGTTATAACTGAATCGTTTTTGACTTAGTGATATTTGATTTGCATCTTTGATTCTGTCGATTTCTATATCAATATATGGATATCCGGGTGTTTTTATCCAAGCCTCCATAATTTCTTTTACGGGTTCACCTGATTCAATTTGTAATGATTCCCACAGATCCTTTGTTGATGCGTTTTTATATTGGAATTTATTTAGATAAGAGTTAATTCCTTTTCTAAATGTGTCTTCGCCAAGAAAGTTTTCTAGCATCCTTATTATTGACGCGCCTTTACTGTAGCTTATTGCATCAAATAATTGACCAATTTCATTAGGGTTTTGAACTTCCTGTTCGATAGGGTGTGAATTCAACAAACCGTCTAATCTGAGTGCATGCCCTGTGTCTGCTGCTAAAAACTGTGTCCATTTTTGCCATTCGGGGTAAATTGAATCGATGGTTTTATCGCCCATCCAAGAAGCGAAGCTTTCATTCAGCCACAGGTCGTTCCACCAATGCATGGTAACTAAATCTCCAAACCACATGTGAGCCATTTCGTGTGCAATTATTTCCGCTACAAGTTGTCGGGTAGATGAAGAACTGTTTGATGAGTCGAACAGAAGTGCAGGCTCGCGATATGTGATACACCCCCAATTTTCCATTGCGCCAGCAGCAAAATCTGGTATTGCTACATGATCCAACTTTGGTAAAGGGTATTTAATTCCAAAGTAATCTTCTAGATATTGTAAAATTTTTATTGCAACATCTAATGCATATTGGCCATTGTTTTCTAACCCTTCTGTTGACCAAACTCTTACTAGCGTACCGTTATCAGATGTTTTTTCTATGCAATTTATCTGCCCTACAACTAATGCCAAAACATAAGTTGACATAATTGGTGTTTTTGTAAACCATACAGTTTTCGTTCCATCATTGTTGTTTTCCTCTTTTTCTTCAGGCATATTTGAGATGGCCCTGTGGTTTGTGTTAATGGTAACTGAAACAGAAAATGTCGCTTTCTGACTGGGCTCATCGAAACAAGGGAAAGCTCTTCGCGCGTCAGTTGGCTCGAATTGCGTTGAAGCCAACTTGTTTTCCACCCCATTTTCATCAGTGTACTTGCTTATATAAAAGCCTCGAAGGCGATCGTTTAAAATTCCAGAAAATTTTATATTTAGATTTGATTCTCCTTTATGGATTTTTTCCTCACAATGAAACGTGATGGATTCATTTTTTTCATCTAAGGTAAACTCTAAAGGAAAAACTCTATTATTTTGTTGAATAGATGCTGTAATTACATCAATCTCTGCTGCATCTAGTTCTATATTTTGAAAGTCTTGGAGAGACGTTAATTGGATCTTTACTTCACCTGAAAACACGGCATTAGTAATGTCGGGTTTCAAGAATAGGTCATAATGGTTGGGGGTAATGTTGTTTTTCAAATTGTGGTTTCGTTTGTAATATTAAAAACTCGCTTGGTTTTAGAGTTTTTTGCTTCTAAAATAATTTCCTGTATTTGTTTAAGCGTCTCATCAATACGATGCTCTTTATTGTAAACAATGAAATCGAAGTTGCCAGCTTGATCAATTTCGTTTTTTGCTGTGTCCAATCTTAATTTGAGATCCTTTTTTGACTCAGTCATTCTTTTCTTTAGTCGATTTTCTAGATCAGATGTAGAGTCAGGCATTATGAATATGGAAAGCACAGATGGCTCAAGATTCATAATGGCATTGGCTCCTTGTATATCCGCTTTTATTAATGCATCCTGCCCTCTACACAGCGCAGACTTGACTGCATCTTTTGGAACTCCATATTGGTTTCCGTAAACGTTTGCACATTCTAAAAATGCATTCGATATTTTCATTTGGTTAAACGTTTCTTGGTTTACAAAAACGTAATCTTTGCCATTCGTTTCTCCATCCCGGATTTTTCGTGTAGTTACTGTAACGATAATACTAATAAAATCACAATCCTCTCGCAGTTTATTGATAAGGGAGTCCTTACCAACTCCGGACGGTCCTGATATTAATATGATTAATGGATTCACGAGTGCGATCTCTCTGGATTATTAGATGCATTTTTCATTTAATCTTCTGGTTTTCCTGTAATAATCGATAATTGTTTCCAGAACGAGGGGTAGGAAATATTGTTTGCATCAGCCTTATGTATTTCAGTAATGCCGTCGGCGAGTACACCCGCAATACCCATCGTCATGGCTATCCTGTGGTCATTGAATGTGTCGACATCAGTTCCAATCAGCTTTGATTGACCAGCTATGACCATTCCATCAGTTGTTTCTTTCAGATTTGCTCCTAATCTTGAAAGTCCATTTACAGTGGCTGCGATTCGATCTGACTCTTTCACTCTTAGTTCCTGGGCATCCTTTATGATTGTTTCCCCTTTAGCAAAGCAAGCAGCTAAAGACAAAATAGGAATTTCATCAATAACCTTAGGGATCAAATCTCCTTCAATAGTGACACCATTTAGCTCGCTAGATTGCACTTTGATATCTCCACACGGTTCCCCGGCTTCCTCAATAAAATTAGACACATGTATATTTGCACCCATCATCTTTAACACTTCAATTATTCCAGTGCGGGATGGGTTTAAACCAACCCGTTTAAGAGTTATGCAGGCATCCGTGTGGCAAGATGCTAAAACCATCCAAAAAGCTGCTCCACTAATGTCTCCTGGGACAGTAACATCTAGAGAAGACAAATTTGAAGGTTTAATCTCAATTGTTAAGTTATCAATAGTGATATCTGCTCCCATAGCCTTTAGCATTCTTTCCGTGTGGTCTCTAGAGAATTTTGGTTGAATTATAGTAGTCGATCCAGATGCTTTTGTACCGGCAATCATTATGCAGGATTTAACCTGTGCGGAGGCAACAGGCATTTTGTAATTGATGCCGTATAAATCACCTCCTCTTATTTTTAGAGGAGCGAATGAATTATCATTTGCTCCGGTTATTTTAGCACCCATTTCTGTGAGTGGTAGGATTATTCGATCCATAGGTCTGCTTCTTAGGGAATCATCACCTGAAATGATAGATTCAAAATTTTGTGTTGCTAATAAACCGGATACGAGACGAAAAGTTGTGCCACTATTTCCTGCGTCAAGCACGTAGCTTGGTGTTGAAAAATTCCCGTTCTCATTACCTTTAACTAGAAATGTGTCGTTTGAGTATTCAGTATCAGGTGATTCGACCTTTTCTATATTAACCCCTATGCCTCTCAGACAATTTATCATCGCATTTCTGTCATCGCCGTGACAGAAATTAGATATCAAGGCTGAGCCGTTGCTCATTGAATTTAACAACATTGCCCTATGTGATATCGACTTGTCTCCAGGTAGTGAGATGATGCCGTTTATTTTCTTGGCTTTAGTTAGAGATTTAATCAAGATTAACTTTTTCTAAAGTACTTCCAGTTCTTTCGTGACTTATCGGTCATTTTACGATATCTATCCATCATGTAAGTCCCTATCATCATTTCAGCCATTGTTTCTTTTGCGTTAGGCATATTTGTTGCCTGACTATCATCAGGATGTAACGTGCCTGCTTCCCACTTTGCCCTTTGCTCCCAAGCTGATATGAATGACTCAAACAGTTTTTCTTTATCGTCTGTAAGCTGATTCCTGAATTCATATAACGATGTAATCATTTCATCTATCCAATGAATTGTATCTTTGGAATTTAAGTCAGCTGCTAAGCTGTTTTCCTCAGGATCTTTATCTGCAAGTTGGGTCATTGATTTGAATTCTGGAGTGGACAGCTTAGACATTTCAGGCCATGATCTGCTTTTTGATGCAGTCATAATCAAAGCTGATGCGATTACATTCGGCAAAAACGCCATGGCTGAACTATAACTGTCATGCTCTGCAGCGTCTAGGAAATACGGATGAGCACCACATTGTTTAGCTAGCCAGGTTATCGTCTGTATTCCTTCTGAAGAAGTGGTTTTATCCGTCACTATACAGTATGGGGATTGTGCGATGGTATCGGGACTCACGTCTTCTATGCTCCATAAAACATCCTTTGGAACTGGCCTACTTGCAACAAAGTTTACAGAAGGTGGCAATAGTTTATCTGCCCATTTTATGATTGGTTGTTTTAGTGGCCCCGTGTCGGTTATTGTTGCACCTTCAGCGAAATGCGAAGACAAATTTTCCAAAAGATCTTTGGTGTAATGCAATGGTGCATCTAGAATGATTATTTCGGCATCAGCTACACATTTCCGGGCACTGTTTTCAGTTTTATCGGCTGCGCCGATACTTTTAGCGAATTTGAGATTTTCTGGTTCTGCACCAGCGGCGGTTATGTAAAAATCGTTCCCATGATTTTTTTTCAAAGATAGAGCTATACATAGCCCAACTATATCGATGCCGAGTATTGCTATATTAGTCATAATAATATTTTTTTTAACTTAAACCATTTATAAAATACACTCTTTAGTAAATCGTCTGATTTGTAAAATAATGTCATATTGTTTTTATAAACACAGGTTCATAAGATCTAGGCTTAAATTAAATATAACTTAAAAATTTTAAAGGCGTGAAGCTAATTCGCACCGCAACCACAGCCCCCTCCACCGCCACCACATCCACCAGCTTCACTTTGGCTTTCTACATTTGCAGGGTCCACAGGGGGCTTTGATCCACCTCCGCAACCACAACCACCACCTCCGCATGCACATCCGCCTGAAGCAGGTGCATTCGGGTTGCTTATAACGAAACCGCTGCGCATTAGGCCATCAACGTAATCTATACTTGACCCGTCGATTAATGGAGCACTTTGGGAATCAATCAAAACATCAACTTTTGATGTTTTGATAACTAAATCATCTTGTTCAGCAGCGTCTTCAACGCCCAAAACGTACTGGAATCCGCCTCCTCCGCCTCCGCATCCGCCAGATCCTGTACTAGGCATAACCATTATCCTTAACATTCCAGAAGGTTTTTTTTGTTCGTCTAAAACCTCTCGCAATTTTTCTGCTGCAGAGTCTGTAATTTCTATACCAGGCGTTTCAGTGGTCAAAATTATACCTCGAGATTATATTTTTAAGATATTTCTTTTTATGATTGCTCAATATATACCTTAAGATGATACTAGCATTTCGCACCGTTGAGGGTCAATTACTATTAAATAGTTAGAATTGTATAGCGCTGTCTATTGACTGGTTTCACTGTTAACATTTAAAATTCTCATATCGTCTCATACATCTGCATCTGTTTATGATTGAATGTTTGGGACTTATTTTAATAAAAAAATTCCCTTGGTGATTTTGGCGAGGTTGAACCACCCGTTCCCATCCCGAACACGGAAGTGAAACGCTTCAGCGCTTACGATACTGCACCTGCAAGGGTGTGGGAAAATATGTCATTGCCAGGGGTTTTTTTGTGCAACAAAGCTACCATAAACTGATTAAAACTTTGCGATCAGACTGTTTCACTCATTTACACTCTAGTTTGGCGTATATATAATGAAGCTGACATCCTGGATAATCTAAAGTACTTTAATGACATCATTTTCATACTCTGACCCGACAAATTCAAAATCAACAAGCGAACATACTTCAGATGGAACAACTGAAGATATACAAGATATGGGGCAATTGCTAGAGTCTTTTTCATCTATGGATCCCGTCAGGCGGGGAGACATTGTTGAGGGTGTGGTAATGAGCGCAGATAAAGATGGTATCCTTGTCAGCTTTGGCCATAAGGCTGAGGGGTTTGTACCAGCTCGGGAAATGAGTTCATTGTCTCAACTTACCGGAAACTTGCCTAAAGTTGGTGATGATATCGTAACTGTCGTTTTGCGCACTGAAACCGGTGAGCGACCAGCGATTTTATCAATCGACAAAGCAACAGGTGAGCAAAGTTGGCGTGAGTTGACTAAGTTAGCCGAATCTGATGGAACAATCCACGGCACTATTATAGGCTTTAATCGTGGAGGTGCTATTGTTGATGTGGAGGGTGTCCAAGGATTTGTGCCGGCATCTCAACTATCAACTGTTTCCAGGGATAGATTTAAACAAGATGGTGGAGAAACTGATATTGTAAACAGTGGGATTTCAGAAATAGATTCAGATAACGAAATTGAAGGGCAAGACGAACCATCAGAAGCGTCTAATCAATCTGTTGAAGTTGATGAGGAAATAGGAAAAAAAATAAAGTTGCGTGTTCTAGAGGTAAATCGGAGTCGTAATCGAGCAATTTTTTCTGAAAGAGATTCAGTTCAGGCTAAACGAGACGAGATAAAAGATAAATTGATAGAAGACCTAGAGCCTGGGGTTATTGTAAAAGGTAAAGTTTCAGGAATTAGTAGTTTTGGCGCATTTGTTGATATTGGCGGAGCAGATGGTTTAGTTCATATTTCTGAGCTTTCATGGAGTCAAGTAGAGCGTCCTGATGAAATTGTGGCAGTTGGGCAAGAGTTGGACGTTTACGTATTGAAGGCTGATAATGAAACCAAAAAAATAGCTCTAAGTTTAAAAAGACTCACTCCAGAACCTTGGGAGAATTTATCTGATCAGCTATCTGTTAATGATGTTGTGGATGCGACCATTACAAAACTGACTAATTTCGGAGCTTTTGCTAGAATTGAAGGATTAGTAGAGGGGTTGATTCATGTGTCTGAACTTACCGACAGGATGGTGCAGCACCCAAGAGAAGTAGTGAGGCAGGGTGACAAGGTACGGGTTAAAGTTCTCCGTATTGAGCCTGATAGACGTCGCTTAGGTTTGAGCCTCAAAAGAGCGGAAGAAGATTACGAATAAAGACGAGGATATTTTCGTAACTGAGTGTTACGAATTTGACGAATAAAGGGTCCCTGCTTAATTTAAAAAGAGGGTTTAAAAAATGGCTAGCAGATTCGAAAAATTTTCTGAAAGAGCTAGAAGGGTTCTGTCATTAGCTCAAGAAGAAGCACAAAGATTTAATCATAATTACATAGGTACAGAACATATACTTCTTGGCCTTTCAAGAGAGACAAATGGAGTTGCTGCAAAAGTATTATCTGGGCTAGGAATTGAATTAACTAAAGTTCGCTCTGCAATTGAATTCATTATCGGTCGAGGAGAGACTTCTTCACAAGGGGAAATAGGATTGACACCCAGATCGAAGAAAGTTATAGAACTGGCCGTTGACGAAGCTAGAAGGATGAATCATCACTACATTGGTACGGAACACATATTAATTGGATTGATGCGCGAGGGCGAGGGTGTTGCAGCAGGAGTGTTGGAGAGTTTAGGTGCTAGTCTGGATAAAATTCGGACCGAAACGATTCGTGTTCTGTCCCAGAGCGTTGAGCAAGCTGGTGTATCCACTTCGACGGGGCAAGCCATCCCGCGATCTGCAACCAAAACCCCTACTTTAGATCAGCTAGGAGTTGATTTAACAGCTGCAGCTAATTCAGGTAAATTAGATCCAATTGTTGGACGTGATCAAGAAATCCAGAGAGTCACTCAGATTTTAAGCCGCCGGACCAAAAACAATCCTGTTTTGGTAGGTGAGCCTGGAGTAGGTAAAACTGCAATAGTTGAGGCTCTGGCGCAGAGGATCGCAGTTGGTGATGTTCCGGTTACATTACAAGGTAAGCGACTAGTTACACTAGACATGGGGTCTTTGGTGGCCGGCACAAAATATCGAGGTGAGTTTGAAGAAAGATTAAAGAAAGTCATCGACGAAATTAAATCAGCATCCAACTGTGTGCTTTTTATTGATGAAGTACACACAATGGTAGGTGCTGGTGCTGCTGAAGGAGCAGTTGATGCAGCTAATATTCTCAAACCATCTTTGGCTAGAGGTGAACTTCAGTGTATTGGGGCAACGACCCAAGATGATTACCGTAAATATATAGAGCGCGACCCGGCTTTAGAGCGGAGATTTCAGCCTGTCAAAGTGGAGCAACCATCAGCTGATGAAACTGTTGAGATATTAAAAGGCGTCAAAGCTGCCTATGAAGAACATCATCAATTAGTTATTAGCGACGAAGCGTTAGATGCAGCTGCCCAATTAGCTTCTCGGTATATAGCAGATAGGTTTTTACCTGATAAAGCAATCGACCTAATAGACGAAGCGGCTTCAAGGGTGCGTATTGAATTCAATACACCTCCGCAATCTGTTAAACAAGTTAGATTAGATCTAGATCAAATAAAAAAAGAAAAAGATGAAGCAATAACTGATAGAAAATACGAAATAGCTGCTGAATTGCGTGAAAAAGAGAATGAATTGACCGAAGCGCTGTCAAAATTGGAAGACGAATGGGAGTCTGAGAGAGGAGATGAGTCTCCAACAGTCATATCAGATCATATTGGAGAAGTTGTAAGTATGTGGACGGGAATACCTGTTACGAGGTTAACGTCGTCTGAAACAGAGCGCTTGATAAATATGGAAGACGTTATTTCTGAGCAAGTATTTGGTCAAGGCGAGGCTGTAACATCTGTGTCCAAAGCTGTTCGTAGGGCGCGTGCAGGCATGAAAAACCCGAAGAGACCAGTGGGTACATTTATGTTTTTGGGTCCTACCGGAGTCGGGAAAACTTATTTAGTGCAAAAACTGGCTGAATTTCTTTTTGGAACTGAAGATGCTGTAGTGAGAGTTGATATGTCTGAGTTTATGGAAAGGCACGCTGTTGCTAGATTAGTAGGCTCCCCTCCAGGATATGTCGGCTACGATGACGGGGGCCAATTGACTGAAGCGGTGAGGCGAAAGTCATATAGCGTGATTCTATTGGACGAAATTGAAAAAGCTCATCCCGAAGTATTCAATATTCTTTTGCAAATATTTGATGACGGCCATCTAACGGATGCGAAAGGCAGAAAAGTTGATTTCAGGAATACCATTATTGTGATGACAAGTAATATTGGATCAGACCTGATCAGGCAGGATAAAGGGATCGGGTTTTCTATGGCTGTAGGCAATGCCGAGGAATCAGAACATAGATACGCAAGAATGAAGCAAAATGTTATGGATGAGGTTAAGAGGTTTTTCAGACCTGAATTCCTGAATCGTATTGACTCCATGCTAGTATTTAGATCTTTATCTATAGAGCAAATGAATCAAATTGTAGACCTTATGCTTATGTCTGTCTCGATTGAATTGGTCCAACGCGGTATTAATTTAGAGGTTACTGAAGAAGCAAAATCATGGATTGTTAATAAAGGATTTGATCCCCAATTTGGTGCTCGCCCTTTGCGGAGAGTTATTCAAGATCATGTGGAAGACAAGTTGTCTGACATTATACTTAGCGGGGAACTCAATCCTGGGGATACAGCTGTGGTTAACGTGGATGAAAGTGATGAAGGCGGTAATTTGCAAGTCACGGCTCAATCTCCCTTACCAATTGCTTCTGCTTAGAACTTTTTCTAAACAAGATGCTTTAACCGTAATATTATGAGTGTGCAAGTATTGGTTCTTGTCCACAAGGAGTAATTCCAGGGTTTTTCATGTCACAAAAGTTAGCGTACTTTAATTGTCTTGGTGGAGCCAGTGGGGATATGATTTTAGGATCTATGGTGGATGTCGGCCTAAAAACAGAATTTTTAAATTCAGTCATTACTGATCTGAAATTAAAAGACATTTCTATTGATGCGGTCAAGAGTAACAGGCAAGGGGTTGTTGGAACCAAAATCCATATCGAAATGAATGGCCAAGAAAGTCACAGGTACAAGATTAGAGACTTTTTGCAAAAGCTTGAGAATTCTAATCTAAACGATCATGTTGTAAAAAAGTCTCAAGAGATTTTGCAGTGTATTGGTGATGCCGAATCTCAGATTCACAATGCCGATATCGATAGTTTGGTATTGCATGAATTAGGAAGTTTGGATACGTTGATTGATATTACATGTTCAGTTGCTGGTATACATGAATTGGATTTAGATTCTGTGTATTCGTCTGCACTTCCAAGTGGGTCGGGGATAGTGCACACTGAACATGGGATAACTCCTGTTCCTGCTCCAGTAACAATGGCGATTATATCTAAATTTAATGTTCCCTTGAAACCACCTCCTGAAGGCAGGATAGATACGGGTGAGATGGTTACGCCAACGGGAGCTGTTTTATTAAGTTCTATTGCCGAATTCGACCAACCTTATATGAAAATTGATAAATTGGGTTATGGTTTGGGTAGCCGCAATCCGGAATCTTATCCGAATGTAATTGGATTGTGGATTGGCCAAAGTCAGAGTCAATCTGAATCATTAATTTTGATTGAAACTAACATAGATGATTCAACTCCAGAAGTTATCTCATATACAGTTGATCGACTTATTTCTTATGGGGCCTTAGATGCATGGACAACCCCAATTAATATGAAAAAAAATCGTAACGGAGTTTTACTATCAGTTCTTTGCACTCCAGATTTAGATGACCGAATAAGAAGCATTATAAATAAAGAGACCACGACATTTGGTATTCGGTCTCAAGTAGTAAAACGATTTGCAAGCAAGCGTGAAACCATCCTTGTTTCTACAGAAATAGGCAATATTCCAGTTAAATTGAAATATAGTGATAATGAACCTGCAACTCTCTCTCCTGAATACGAAGTATGTCGTAAAATTGCGATGGAGAGACAGATACCATTAAAAGATGTTATGCAGATAGCCCTTTATCATGCAAAAAAACGGATAATTTATTGATAGAATATGTATCAATAAAATTTTTAGCCCTGGTGGCGCAATTGGTAGCGCAGCCGACTTGTAATCGGCAGGTTGGGGGTTCGAATCCTCTCCGGGGCTCCGTTACAATGCAATAAAACATCACTTAAAGTGTAAGTTATAAAGAATCGTACGATTATTTATGAATATTTATCAAAAATATACTTTATGTTTCGACTAAGTTGTAATTAACTTAAATAAATGGACATGGCAAGGCTATTATGCCTATGCTAAAATGAAGCGTTGTGGCGGAGGGATGGGAGAGTGGTTAAATCCACCAGACTGTAAATCTGGCGCCCGGAAGGGCTACGTAGGTTCGAATCCTACTCCCTCCACTCTCTGGACTTTAAAATTGATACCAAAACCCCACGGGCCCACATAGCTCAGTTGGCAGAGCACGTTCTTGGTAAGAACGAGGTCAGCAGTTCAAGTCTGCTTGTGGGCTGGTGTAAACAACAATGGAGAATAGCTGAATGGCGAAGGAAAAATTTGTAAGAGATAAACCGCATATAAATGTTGGAACAATAGGACACGTAGATCATGGAAAAACTACGTTGACTGCTGCAATCACTCGGACGCTGGCGTCTTCGGGTCAAGCTAACTTTAGAGCTTTTGATACGATAGACAATGCCCCTGAGGAGAGAGCACGTGGTGTGACGATAGCTATTACTCATGTTGAATATGAGACAGAAGAGCGTCATTATGCTCATGTCGACTGCCCAGGTCACGCTGACTATATCAAGAATATGATTACAGGCGCTGCGCAGATGGATGGTGCTATCTTAGTGGTGAGCGCTCCAGATGGACCGATGCCACAGACGCGAGAGCATATTCTTCTAGCTAGGCAGGTAGAAGTGCCTGCAATTGTCGTTGCTTTGAATAAAGTCGATGCAATGGATGATGAAGAACTGCTAGAGTTGGTGGAAATGGAATTAAGGGAGCTTTTGACTGAATATGGTTTCTCTGGAGATGATATTCCAATTGTAAGGCTCAGTGCGCTAAATGCATTGGAGGCACCTGATGATCAATTAGGGCGTGATTCAGAATGGGGTGGAAAGATATGGGAGTTAATGGACGCTGTTGACTCATATGTGCCAGTACCTAACAGGCCGAAAGATAAACCTTTCCTTATGCCAGTAGAAGATGTTTTTGGTATTAAAGGCAGAGGTACTGTTGTTACCGGCAGAATCGAGCAAGGTGTTGTTAATACAGGAGACGAAGTAGAAATCGTTGGTATAAAAGAGACAACGACTACAGTAGTCACTGGTGTGGAGATGTTCCACAAGACGCTTGACGAAGGTGAAGCGGGCGATGCTGTTGGGCTATTGGTTAGAGGTATTGATAGAGAAGATGTTGAAAGAGGCCAAGTTTTGGCTAAGCCTGGAAGTATCACTCCTCATGTTGAAGCTGAGGCAAATGTTTATGTATTGAGTAAGGAAGAAGGTGGTCGACATACTCCTTTCTTCCAAGGATATAAACCTCAGTTTTACATACGAACCACTGACGTTACTGGTGAGATAGAATTGCCCTCCGGCGTAGAAATGGTTATGCCTGGTGACAATGTGGAAATGAAAATTAAACTTATTACTCCGGTAGCTTTAGAAGACCAGTTAAGGTTTGCCGTTAGGGAAGGCGGAAGAACTGTGGGCTCGGGAGTTATAACAAAAGTAATCAAATAGGTAATATAATCCATGGCCAAAAAAGGCGATGCAAGAAGTTTAGTTAATCTCGGATGTGAACGTTGTCGCGAACGAACGTATCATACGTCTAAAAACAGACGTAATGATCCTCAGCGTCTAGAATTAAATCGTTACTGTCCGAGATGTAGAGTACACACACTTCATAAGGAAGTGAGGTAGTAGGGCTTTTGGCGCGTGGACAAAATGCAGCCCGAAAGGTGAACACAGACGCAACGAAAAAGGCGTTTAGTTTTCGTGTTTTCGGCGAAATTTATTCAGAGCTGAGAAGAGTTACTTGGCCTACGCGAGAAGAAACTACTCGGCTTACAATAATGGTCGTTTGTGTATCTGCGGTTATAGGTATTTTTCTAGGCTTGATTGATATTGGTTTCTCACGTCTAGTTGGTGTTTTTATAGGTAATTAAGGAATATGTCTGCTGCTACTAAAATAAAGGAAGAAGCAAATCATCGTTGGTATATAGTTCATGCCTACTCGGGTCAGGAAGAACGTGTAAAACGTAATTTGGAACTTCGAATAGAGACAATGGATGTTTCAAATAAAATTTTTGAAGTGATTATTCCCACTGAGGAAGAAATTGAAATCAAAGATGGTAGCCGCGTGCCTGTGTCCAAAAAGATCTTTCCAGGATACATAATGGTTAAGATGTTGATGGACGATGAAAGTTGGCATGTTGTAAGAAACACTCCCGGGGTAACAGGCTTTGTATCAGCTGAAGATGCTGGGGAGAAAAGGCCTAAACCAGTGCCACTTGATGAAGAAGAAGTTAATAATATTCTTCAGCAGATGGAATCAAGTGAGCCTAGGGTGAGAGTTGGATTCGAAAAGGGTCAGGTTGTGAGAGTTAAAGATGGGCCATTTGTCGATTTCATTGGTGCAGTTGATGAAGTATTTCCTGATCGTGCAAAACTGAAAGTGTTGGTATCTTTCTTTGGTCGAGAAACCCCTGTTGAATTAGACTTTTTACAAGTTGAACGAGCATAATATATAAGTGTATTAACCTAAGCGGGTTAATCTTTACGCAAAATATCAAAAACTAAACTTATTAAGGAATTAATGTGGCAAAAAAAGTTTTAACAATTTTAAAGCTTGAGTTAGAGGCAGGTAAGGCAAGTCCTGCTCCTCCAATAGGCCCTGCGTTAGGACAACATGGGGTAAATATAATGGCGTTCGTGAAGGAATATAATGAACGGACCAGTTCACAGCAAGGAAATATTATTCCTGTGGAATTGTCAGTTTATGAAGACCGATCATTTACTTTCATTACCAAAACCTCTCCGGCGACAGCTTTATTAAAAAAAGCTGCAGGAATCAGTAAGGGAAGTAGTGAGCCAAATAGAGATAAAGTGGGAAAAGTATCAAAAGACAAAGTCCGTGAAATAGCTGAAATGAAGATGCCCGATCTGAATGCGGCAGATATAGAAGGAGCAATAAAAATCGTTTCCGGTACCGCTAGAAGTATGGGTATAGAAATCGTTTGATTTCTAAGTAGATAATTTCGATGAGGAGTGCACATTGAGTAAGCATGGGAAAAGATATAATTCTGCAACGGCATTAATTGATCGTGATTCACAGTATTCAATTCAAGAGGCTGTAGGGAAAGTAAAAGCTACTGCAACCAGCAAATTTGATGAGTCGATTGAGTTGCATTTGCGCACGTCTGCAGATCCGCGTCACGCTGATCAACAGGTAAGAGGCGTTGCTCCTCTACCTAATGGTAATGGAAAGATTGTTAAAATCGCAGTTTTTGTTCAAGGCGAGGGTGTGTCTATTGCTCAATCTGCGGGTGCAGATTATATTGGAGACGATGAATTAATAAAAAAAATTGAAGGTGGATGGGCAGAGTTTGATGTGTCCATAGCTACGCCAGATATGATGGGCAAGGTAAGTAAATTAGGTAAGGTTTTAGGTAGAAAAGGGTTAATGCCTAATCCTAAGACTGGTACCGTTGTGGCTTTGGAAGATATAGACAGAGCGGTTAATGATGCAAGGAAGGGGCGAGTGGAATTCAAGTTAGATAAAACATCGATAATCCACGTTGTGGTAGGCAAGGCAAGCTTTGATGAAGGGCAACTGATTGAGAACATATCGTCGGTTGTTGATCATATTGTGCGTGCAAGGCCGTCAGGCGTAAAAGGGGACTTTATACAATCTGCGTTTTTAACTAGCACCATGGGCCCCAGTACTCCGCTTTCTACAGCGGCTATGAGCGAAATAAAAGGAAATGATTTATAATTAGTTAAATAGATTAGCCTGAGACAGTCGGTCCTGATGTAATTTATCAGAATAATATTACCTACCGAGGCAAGTTGAAGTAAGTTTGTTGTAATTGTTTATGATGGACATCCCGACTTGCAAGTCGGGATTTTTTTTGGGAGAAAAATATGCCTACACCACAAAAAGTACAAGTGGTAGAAAGTTTAACCAAACGTATAGCTGACAGTACTATTGCTGTGTCAACCGACTATTCCGGTATGTCTGTTAGCGATACAAATGAGCTTAGAAAAATGTTGAGGGCAAAAAACGTTGAATATGTGATTGTTAAGAATACTTTAGCTTATATTGCAGCTGATTCGGCTGATAAAAGCTTGCTGAAGGAAATCATTTCTGGTCCTACAGGGTTGGTATTAGGATATGGAGAGGTGGTTGATGCAGTAAAGACGCTCACAACTTTTATTAAAGACTCAGAAGATTCGGATCTAATAATTCGTGGCGCTTTAATGGGAGACAGATCTCTGGATATAAAGGAAATCGAACAATTATCTCGATTACCTGGCAAAACCGAATTGTTAGCTAAGCTAGTTGGTCAATTGAATGGCGGTATACAAGGCTTAGTATATGTTTTGAATTCACCAATTAATGGATTGGCTAATGTGCTTCAAAGACATGTGGAAGCTACTTCAGAAGCAACTGATGAGTCACCAGTAGAGGAAGAAGCTACTTCAGAAGCAACTGATGAGTCACCAGTAGAGGAAGAAGCTACTTCAGAAGCAACTGATGAGTCACCAGCAGAGGAAGAA
>MDTE01133993.1_pt1 | contig 71558 bp, 69 predicted proteins | sample 811231 | NCBI WGS metagenome assembly MDTE01 (sample SAMN05326651, study PRJNA326480) | marine metagenome | isolation source: seawater | place: Indian Ocean: Red Sea | collected 2010
AGACTTTTTAAGTTTTTTTTTGCAAGGTTCTAACATCAGCTCCACTAGGGGCTTGAAAAATCTTTAGATCAAATTTGCAAGGTTCTAACATCAGCTCCACTAGGGGCTTGAAAAATCTTTAGATCAAATTGGCCGCATTGAGCAAGAATGTGGTCGAAAATATCGGCTTGGATCCCTTCGTATGCGTTCCAATCAGTTGTATCCGTAAAGCAATATATTTCTATTGGGACGCCAGTTTCTCCAGGCTGTAATTGACGGACTAAAAGAGTCATGTCTCGGTGAATCTTTGGGTGGTTTTTCAAATAACTGTATATATATGCTCTAAATGTTCCCAGATTAGTAAGGCGCCTTAGGTTGACTTCAGCAACATTTGAATCATTCAAATCAGTATTATGTTCTTGGAGTTCAGCTTTCTTTTCCGAAAGGTATTGGGTTAACAGAGAAAATTGCTCAAGGTTTTTAACCTCATTTTCATTTAGAAACCGGACAGAGCTCACATCGATCTTAATTGATCGTTTAATTCTTCTTCCACCTGATTCTGACATTCCGCGCCAGTTTTTATAAGACTCATTTATCAACCGATGAGTTGGTATCGTGGTTATGGTTTTATCCCAGTTCTGCACCGTAACTGTATGCAGTGCAACATCAATGACATCTCCATCTGCGTTGTATTGAGGCATCTCAATCCAATCTCCAACCCTTACCATCGATAAACTTGTAAGTTGAATACTAGCTACAAGAGATAAGATTGTGTCCTTGAATATCAACAAAACAATGGCAGTCATAGCGCCGAGGCCTGTCAGAAGTACAACTGGTGATCTATCTATGAGAGCGGATACAATAAGGACTGAGCCCAATACATACACTATTATATTTACGACTTGGATATACCCTTTAATGGGCCTTTCTTTGGCTATCGGGTAAGTAGAGTAGATTGCATTTACAGCGGTTAGGGATGCGCCTATAGCAAGAGTAACCATCAAGGCAAGATAAGCAAGGGCTATATTTCGAATGAGCAAAGAAAGCAATTCGCTTAGGCCTGGTACCAAAGGAACGCCGAAAAATATGATTAGTGCAGGGACAGTTTGGACAAGCCTGCCCAATACTTTGTGCTGCAGTAAAATATCATCCCATTGGAGAGTTGTTCTCTCTGCTACTGCAGCTACAAATTTAATCAGTTGCTTTTTTACAATTAAATCAGCAAGTAATGCCAGAATAAAAAGAGTGAAAATCCCACCAAAGGAATGTGCAAGTGCTGGTAGTTTGAACCACCATTGAGACAAGTTTTGGGGTAAAGTTTCCACTTAATGTTTTCTGTTTGCTAACGGTAGAGGAGGCACACGGTAAGTTTTATCTTATATGTATGCCGTGATCTAAGGTCTGACACGCATGTATTTGCGCCCTTGACGGGGGCGAGGCTCTCCTGTGTATATATCACCATTGCGATCAACTGCTACAAACTCCGCACCATTACCTATTGGAAGACGTGGATCTGCCCAAGGGAACATGACAAACTCGCTTACCCAGCCATGTTCAGCATCGCCTATTCGTATTCCCATCTCCCAACCAGGATTTTGAAGATTATCTGACTCAGAATCGGCCACATAGATTTTGTCATTGTCATCAAAATAGATGCCACTAGGACGTCCAAACTGAGTCCAAGTTGCTATATAGTTTCCTTCCTGATCAAAGAGCTGGATTCGGTTGTTGTATCTATCAGCAATAAAAAGCCTTCCTCTGGAATCCATCGCAATCGCATGTAGTTCATGAAATTCCCCTGGCCCGTAACCAGTTTGTCCCCATGAGGTTATGAACGTGCCATCAGCTGTATATTTCATAACTCTATTATTGCCATCTGGAACATGACCATCTGTGATAAAAATATCACCGTTGTCAGCCGTAATCACATCACTTGGTGAGTTGAAGCTGTAATCGCCATTTCCTAGGATACCCGGCGTTCCAAGCGTCATTAGTAGCTCACCAGTTGGGCTAAACTTGTACACCGCATGGCCTCTCATGTCCCCCTCTGGTCTTCGGTTTTCTCTGACAGCATCTGTTGCCCAAATATTGCCATCATTATCAACGTGAATGCCATGAGGCCAAATAAACATTTCACTGCCAAAACTATCTACTAGATTTCCATCAAGATCGAACTTCATTATGGGGTCTAGGTCTGAGTCTAGGCATTCCCATCCAAATCTTTCAACCGGCGCATCACATCGGACAATAGCCCAGACATGATTGCCATCAAGGTCCATTGTTATATCACCAAAAGCTCCCATTTCTCTGCCTTCAGGCATTTGAGCCCAGCTATCGACCATTCGATATGGATTGGGTAGGGATTGACTATTAGCAGGAAGCACAATTAAAACCCCGATGAACAATAAAGGTAATAAGGACAATCTATAGAGAGTTGTGTTTTTTATTGTGGTCATTGTTATCTCCAAAAACTATTTAATTTGCAGTCTGTTTTTTTAGGGTTCGCGTCCTGAGCTTGACTCAAGACAATCCCAGGGTCTAATGATTTCACCTGAAACCCATTCCCAGTTCATTCGCATGCTTATTGGTTGTTCCAAATATACAGGATCTGTCAGTGTTGCTTCCCAGAGTAGAGTATTACCATCAGAGCCTAGTGTAAAACGTTCATCAATTCGCATATTTTCACTTTTTGCAGTCCCGTTATCATCAAGGTAAGGATAACTGCTCTTGGTTGTTATAACGATCAGTGTGTTGTTTTCCCATTTACCAACTGAGTGTCCCATAATTGAGTTGGATATAGTTAATTCGTTATTAGCAGGTTGCATGTCAATAATACGTAACCCATCACTCTGTTCAATTCGCATATGAATTTGCTGTCCTTCGTCTATAAACTCTACAGGTAGCGTTGTATCCATTATCACAGGCATCCCAACGGGATCACAATTCCACATCGGATGATCAGCCAATTCATCAAAACTCTCCTGTTTTGCAAGTGCAGCAGGTGTTAAAGGGAGTTCACCGGGACCTTCTCGGTCCGCCAAACTCCAGACACGGAACAAACCCATATCTTGTCCATTTTCATTTGTGGGATTATTTGGTTCTGCTACTGCGTTAATACCTATAACAGCCTCATCCGGAAAGACAGGATCAGATCCTGGTCTGAGTACTGCTTGAGTTCCATCTCCAAGTGAAATGCTTTCGCCAAGTAACGTGCCTGGTCTTCGGTTAGAGGGTCGGACAGCAGCACGTACGGTTTGTCCTATTTGAAAAAGATCACCCACAACTCCTTTACGGACTAATTGATTTACTGCAGACCAAGATTCGACCTCCCATAGTTCACTTTCACCGGCATCATTGCTTACATTCAGAGTAAGAACCGGGTGCGGATTACGCCAGGCAATTTCAACAATTTGGCCCTCTATTTCTTCAATCTCATTTGAGAATTCTGCTCGAGAATGATGAGTGGACCCAACAGCAGGTAGAGTTAATAGTGTATATAAAAGGTATTTTATAGTTCTACCAAACTTATTAGTTTTAAATAGATTTCCAGTTGGCGAAATAACGCTGTTTATGCAAATACCTAAAGTTTTTACAATATTTGATTTAATTGAGCATTCCATAATTTTTTTCTGTGCGGCTAATTTCGTGGTGATACAAACAGGTTTTAAGTTAATAGATCTCTTTAATTATAAAAATCGATTCTTAAACTAATGAACTTACTCTACCAGATAAGACTTTGCACTTTCTTTTTTAAACAAAAGAAAGCCTAGACTAGGGCGCATTAAGAAATAACGTATAGGACTAGGGTAGCACCACTATTTTTACAGAAATCTACTAATTGCGATTAAACATTGTTCAACTCTCTTGACACTTTCGTCTGCAAAAGCGACAGTAACGAGCTATTTCCATGATGTGTATGGAGAAAATAATAATCAAGGGGAGAAAAATGAGACGCACCCTATTTCTAATCGTGCTTTCGGCTTGTTTAAGCCCGATTTCGTTATCAGCACAAAATGCCATGAGCAGTGTTGAGCCTTTCAAGCTGGGGACATTTGAAATTCACGGCGAAGGTGATAAGACAATTGGCATTGTTTTACGGGATCAGCTTATTGTAGAGCTTGATGCTGCTAATATGGCTCTTGAAAAAAGCCCCGATTACCCAGCTATTCCTATGCCTGGAAATATGCGGGAATTAATCAGTCGTTATGAATATGGCTTGAAGTACCGGCTTTATGAGCTTGTTAACTATGTTGTAAATAATGATCGCTTGAGTGCGCGTAATCGTGCTGATTTTGTGCATGATGTAGGCGATATTCGGACGTTGGCACCACTTATGCCAGGTAAGATGTTAAATGCGGCTGTTAATTTTTACAGTCATGTTCAAGAATCCGGTACTACATTTGAAGAGCAGGCAGCTGCAGCTGCAGAACGGCGTGCAAATCGAGGCATCCCTTATCTATTTATCAAGCCAACTGAGGGAGCTGTGATAGGGCAGGGCGATGCAGTTGTTTTGCCTTATGGTCGAGATCGTATTGACTGGGAAGTTGAATTGGCAGTGGTCATAGGGCGAACAGCCAAGTATGTGTCTGCGGATGATGCAGAAGACTATATCTTTGGTTACATGGTGAGTTTAGATATTTCAGATCGTGGAGGGCGCCCACCTAATTCAAGGCCTGGCTCAGATTGGTTGGTTGGTAAGGGCCATGACACATTTGCACCACTTGGTCCATGGATTGTGCCTAAAGAGTTTTATGGCGACCCTATGGAGAACCTTGAGCAGGTGCTTGAACTAGATGGCGAAGTGATGCAACGAGCAGGACCTGGGGACATGATTCATTCAATTTACGAGTTAATTGAGTATGGAACTTCGATTATCACAATGTATCCTGGCGATGTTTTAAATAACGGCACCTCAGGCGGCACCGGAAATGGTACTGCTTATCGTGAACGACGTTTCTTACAACCAGGAGAAACAATAGAAGCATCCATCGAGGGGATTGGAACTTTAGTTTTGCCTGTCGCGGCTGAAGAAATTCCACCTGAGAGAACAGGATCATTCTTGCCGCCAGTTGCAAGTTACGCTCCCTAAAAAGATTAATTATTTAGACTAGTAGTAGTTAATGGGCCCCTTAATTTAGGGGCCCATTTTTTATAAACAAGTTAACGTAATATCTAAAGATTAACTGTCCCTATCTTTAAAGGAAACGTGTAACCTTTGCATAATTATGATCCCAGTAACTCTAACCTTAAATGGTAAAGTAGTATCGGCTGATATAGAGCCACGGACACTCCTTGTTCAGCTAATCCGAGATCATTTTCATTTGACCGGAACACATGTGGGCTGTGATACCAGCCAATGTGGCGCATGTGTGGTTCACGTAGATGGTGTTTCGGTTAAAAGTTGTACGATGTTAGCAGTTCAGGTAGATGGAGCCAAAGTACAGACTATCGAGAGTCTTGCAGATAAAGAGAGACTTCATCCTATGCAGCAAGCGTTCAAGGATCATCATGGATTACAGTGTGGTTTTTGTACCCCCGGTATAATTATGAGCGCATTGAATTTGATTGCAAAAAACCCCAATCCGAGTGAATCAGACATACGAGATTGGTTAGAAGGAAATTTATGTCGCTGTACTGGATACCACAACATTGTTAAAGCAATCAGTGCTGGCGCAGAAGCGATGAAAAGTTAACTATTATGTATGACTTTTCCTACAAGCGACCAACTTCCCTATCTGATGCGGCTGAAATGTCTGAACAAGCAGAAGATGGGTCATTTTTGGCAGGTGGCATGACATTGATTCCAGCATTAAAGCTACGTCTTGCAAGCCCTTCTATTTTGATAGACCTCGGAGGCGTGCAAGATTTAACTGGCATTAGCCAGGAAAATAATACTTTAACAGTGCGAGCAATGACGAAACATGCTGACGTAGCTGTATCATCAGAGGTTAAAAATGCTATACCTGCTTTATCTGAGGTAGCTGAATCTATTGGAGACCCTCAAGTTAGAAACAGAGGAACCATCGGTGGGTCTATCTCAAATGCTGACCCTGCAGCAGATTATCCAGCAGCACTACTTGGACTTGGAGCAACGGTTGAAACCAACAGCCGTACCATAGGTTCTGATGATTTTTTTACTGGATTATTCGGAACTGCTTTAAATGCTAATGAATTAGTAGTTGCGGTTCATTTTCCCATTCCTAAACGAGCTGTTTATATGAAATTTCCAAACCCTGCATCTCGCTATGCCATTGTTGGTGTTATGGTTGCAGAGTGTAGTGATGAAATTAGAGTGGCTGTTACTGGCGCAGGACCGAGTGTTTTTCGTGTTTTTGAAATGGAAGAAGCACTACAGAAAAACTTTTCCCCTAACTCCATTCAAGACATGATAGTTTCAGCTGATGGTTTAAATGAAGACATGCATGCTTCTGCAGATTATCGTGCTCATCTGATTACAGTAATGGCCAAACGTGCTGTAGCTAAACTTATCTAGAGTTTTTCTTTTTTTTAGACCACCAAGCTAGTCGCTCAGCTATCATTTTTTCAAAGCCTCTATTAGTCGGTTTATACCAGTTTGCGCCTTGAAGTGCTTCTGGGAGAAATTTTTGGCCAGTAGCATGACCGCCTTCAGCATGGTCATAACGATAGTCTGCACCATAACCTATGTCTTTCATTAAGGCAGTAGGCGCATTTCTGAGATGCTTTGGCACTTGTTCTGCAGGGTATTTTTGTGCTGCCTTTTGAGCTTTGTTCCAAGCTTCATATATCCGATTAGATTTTGGCGCTGTAGCTAAATATATTACTGCTTCAGCTAATGATAATTCGCCCTCAGGAGTACCAAGAAAATGATAGGCATCCTTTGCTTGTAATGTTATTTGAAGGGCTCTTGGGTCAGCAAGGCCAATGTCCTCCGATGCTATTCTGACTAGTCGACGAGCAAGATACATACGATCTTCTCCTCCTTCTATCATTCGGGCCAACCAGTATAGTGCGCCTTCAACATCGCTACCTCGCACTGATTTATGCAGCGCCGAGATTAAGTTGTAGTGTTCCTCTCCAGACTTATCGTATCTGGGAATCCTTCTGTCAAGAACAGATTCTATGAGTTCCGCTGTTATGTTCGATGGACTATCTTTAGTTGTAATTGCATGGTTCCAGATAGCTTCAATTGCGTTGAGTGCACGACGAGCATCACCATCTGCATAGTGAGCAAGAAGTAAAATGGCTTCTTCCGATACGGTGACTAATGACTTTTCTTTGAGTAAATCATCAGAAAGGCATGAGATTGCATTTCTGACAATCGATATGATGTCTTCCAATTGTAGTGGTTCAAGTACATACACTCGAAGTCTTGACAGTAATGCAGAATTAAGTTCAAAGGATGGATTTTCAGTAGTTGCACCAACTAGAGTGATTATTCCTTCCTCTACCGAAGGTAAAAATGCATCCTGCTGTGCTTTGTTAAAATGATGAATTTCATCGCAAAATAATATTGTTTTTCGATCGTCACTGGCACGATTAGTTTGAGCTTCTTTTAAGATTTCTCTTACACGAGGAATGCCTTCCGTAACAGCACTGAAAGGTACAAATATGCTGTCGGTGTAATGTGCAATTAAGCGTGCTAATGTTGTTTTTCCTGATCCGGGCGGCCCCCAAAAAACCATGCTTCCCACAATTCCTTTTTCTATAGCCTCGCGAAGTGGTTTGTTTTTCCCGAGAAGTTTTTCTTGACCAAGAAAATCGTCTAATTTTTGGGGTCTCATACGGTTTGCGAGGGGCGAACTTTCGCTCCCCTTCGAAGAGAACAATGACAAATTTGAAGTCATCAGGAGTTTTATCTCCTCAGTTTAGAAGGTGTACTCCAGAGAAATTGCTGTGAAGGTGTCTGTATTTTGGGAACCGGGTAGCACATCTGAATTGCTTTTAAGTGTAAATGAAGTAACAAGCGCAAGATTTTCACGGACATTTGTACTTATAGAAGAGGAGGATTCTAAGAAAATGTTGTTCGATCCTCCCTCAACCGCAAGAAGTTGATTAAATTCTGATCTATTACTAATTATCCACCGATAGTCACCACTCCAACGCAGTATTGCCTCATCTTGACTTGTTTTATTTCTTAGTTCAGCTTGCCTTGACCCAATTCCTACCTCAACGTTCAAAACATGGTTTTCACTATCAATGAATCTTCTGCCATATCCGATAGCTTCGCGAACTTGTTGGTCGTAACTGCTAAATCTATCTTCATCCATAGCTACAATACCGTAGACGTAGTCTGTTTCATTAATAGCATAATCACTTTGCCATGAAATGCCGATATTATCAGCTGTAGTCGCTCCTGAAGTTGTAGATCTGATGGCTTGTGCATTGAGCGCATGTCGCCAAGTATCAAAATTAAGCCACATATCAACGTGACCATTAAGGTTTTGTGTGTCGGAATTTCCTCCCGTTGACAAAAAACCTAGACCAGCACGACCAGAAAATCCCTCTTCGTCTTGTGCATAAGTAACAGGGACAGAGGCTACTAATAAAATAAAGCAGATAAACTTATGTATTTTATCCACAAAAAATCCTTCTCTTGCGGTTGAACTAAGTATCGTGTGTCAAAGGATAGCTCATAAAGTATAAATATACGAAGGTAATTCGTTGTAGGTTTACTTCATCTATAACAGCCTATTTAGTAGTTCTCTGAATGAAATATATGCATAACTGATAAAATGAACTGAGATACCAGTAGCAAAGCATTAAAAGCGAGATCAATTGAGGTTAATACGAACCATATTTTCGGAGGGCATTACCTACGGTATGGTGATGTGTTTTCTCATTGGTTCTCTTTTAGGGGCACTTCTTTTTATTAAGTTTTATTTAATGGATGTTGTAATTTCAGTAATGCCTGAAATTCCTGAAATTACGCTCCCAGAGCTTCCGCCTACATGGAGCCAATCTGCCTATGATGCCTATATTAATGGAATAGATTATGGTTTAGATGGAGATCATGAACTCTCTATAGAGCAACACATGGTGGCGGTGCAGGAGGATCCAGGTTTTTCTCTTGCATGGGCTGCATTATCACGAGCACATAGTGCGATGTTTTTTGCTGGGACTGACCCTACTGACGAGCGATTAATTATGGCTCGTGATGCAGTAGACCGAGCATTTCAGTTGGATGCGAATTTGCCAGAAGCTCATCTCGCACTAGCCTATTTTTTTTATCAAGGAACCCATGATTATCAACGAGCACTTGAACAGTTAGCGATTGCTGAACCTCATTTTCCAAATAACACAAATCTCTTAAAAATACGTGCGTATATTTATCGCAGCATTGGAGAGTGGAATGCAGCGATATATGAGTTTGAACGAGCTTCGGATATTGAATCTCAGAATTTAGAACTGATTCAAGACCAGGCTTTTACGCATTTAATGAGGCGTGATTATTTTTTAGCAGAATCATTTTTTGATCGTGTGCTAGGTCAGGATCCGAATCATGAGGTAGCACAAATTCAAAAAGCAATGATTCAATTGCATCAGGAAGGCAATCCAGCGTCACTTGCTAGTTTAGCCCAAAGCGCTCTAGGTTCTGGAAGACCCTGGATGGGATGGCTTGCTGCATTTATACAAAGAGATTATTTGGCAGCGAGGGAGGTGTTAGATGAAACAGTTAGTAATACATTAATTTGGAATAAGGGCTATATGCCTAAAACTTTCGCCTATGGATTGACGCATCATTTAGATGGCAATTTTGAAATTGCACAACACTATTTTCAGGATGCGCGTGAGGTATTAGAGCTCGATCTTGAAACAGATCCAGATAATGCTGATTTGTTAATAGCGTTAGGCGAAGTTCTTGCTTATGAAGGGGCACATCAATCGGCCGCTCTTTTAGCAAACCGTGTTATGGAGTTGCCAATAGTGGCTAATAATCAGTTTGTATCTCCCTATTACAGATTATCTGCAGCAAGAGTTCTGACGGCAGCTGGAGAATATGATGCAGCTATTAATGAGCTCGAAACATACCTGTCTTTTCCAGGAAGATATTCAATAGATGGAATTTCAGCGGATCCTCGTTTTGAGGTTCTTCTAACAAATATACGATTCCAAACATTAGTTAATCGTTATAAGCGATAAAAGTTCTATCTTACTAATTTGTCCTCAAACAGAATTTCGCCATCAACCCCATGATTACGGAGAGTTAAGCTTGGCGAGTCATCTTCCCTGTCTGCTGTAACAGACAAAAATCCACCTACTACATTAACGTATAGGTGCTCAGGGCGAATGTCACCCTGGGTCCAGGTTCCAGCATGGGCATCGCTTGCCGCTCCTGTTGCATACTCACGCAGCCCCGTTTCGTCGTGTACGGAGACATATTGCCAATGCCGGTCGCCGGTAATGACAATCATATCGTTCTCAACCAAAAAGGCCCGTAAGTCTCGTGCTTCTGTGCCGAAAGACTCGGTGGCGTGGCTATCAAACTTAAGGGGTGTGTCCGGACCGACAAAAGGTGTCGGACTGATGAGGATTCGGAACGTTGCATCGGACGCTTCAACGGTTTCCTTAAACCAGCTTGTTTGCTCCGCACCCCAGATAGTTTTTGTTGGCCCATCAGGGTCTGAATTAGCGCTTCGATAGTCCCGTCCCTCCACAAGCCAGATCTGCAAGTCTTTTCCCCAGCGGAATGTTCGGTATGTGGGCTCACTCATGGGGGTCTGTTCCTTGAATATTTCGATTCCTTCTAGGAACGTGAAGTCACCCATGTACGTGCTTTCTAGTGTTGGCCAGGCATCGTCTTGCCATGTGTCGTGATCATCCTTCATGAAATATGTGGGGATCCGGCGGTGGAAATCAAAATTGGTGGGGAGACTGAACATCCGTGCCCATCCCCAACGGGCGAGCTCAATGTTTTTGGCATACTCGTCGTAATAGAGAATGTCGCCCGTATGGACGAAAAAGTCTACATTCATGTCCAACATTGTTCTATGGATCTGGAACCCTCCTTCGGGCGTATCTTGATCTTCGTAATCGGTGCCTGTCGTCGAGGCAAAAACAACTCGCGCGGGCTTATCAGGCGGTGGAGCGGTGCGAAAGCTACCATCAAGGGATGAGCCGATAGTATTGTCCCCTATTAGTCTACCCTCTGTGCGCAGTTCGTACTCGGTGCCAGCTACAAGTCCGGTGAGATTGAACTGGTGGGTGAAATCGCGCTGAGCGTCCACAGCCTCCCAGTCGGTTAAGAGCCAGTCTGTTGCGCCCGCCGGGCGATACAAGACGCGGGTCTCCCCCGTCGACCCGATCACGGCACCTTCGATATATGTGATGGAGGACCCTTCATCATAGAGAACTATCGGTACCCAGTCGTCCGGCCGCCGACCATAGGTTCGAACCCTTCCTGGTGGGGCTTCTTGCAGCTCATCAAAGCCAGGAGCGTGATAGAGAAATGTTGGCATCGGCGCCTCAGTACCGACTCGCTTGGGATCTGAAGTTAAGCGGGTCCAAATGACAGCTTCATTATCCGTGACTTCTCCGATTTTAAAACCAGTTGCCTGATAGGGGCCTTCTGATTGGTTGTTTGATTGTTGAGTGCAACCAATCACATTAATAATGAGAATGAACAAACTTATATAGCTAATGCTGTGAATAGTTATTTTTAGCATTTTCATTATGCTGATTCTATTGGTATATAGGCGTATTCTCCATCACAATTGGGGCTAACCCGCTGTATAGTTACAGAATAAAATTCTAGAGTGCGCCCGTAGCTCAGCTGGATAGAGTACCTGGCTTCGAACCAGGTGGTCGGGAGTTCGAATCTCTCCGGGCGCGCCAACTTTTCTGAGTATTCTGAATTATTAAGTTTGATGAAGACATTAGGTATAGGAGGCAACTAATGAACAAGGTCAAGTATGTATTGATAGTCCTAACATTGGCTGTAGCTGCTTGCTCGCCACCCTCTTCTGAAACGGTGCAATCAAATATCTCAACTTCTGGCGTTAGCGGAGATGTTTCAGCATTAGTCATGGCAGCAGTTCCTGATATTACTATTTTGGGTGGAGAACTTAATGCTAGTGGCGATCAATATGAGGTAACAGGCACTTTGCCGAACGGTGATGAGCTTGAGATCGACATGGTGCAAGCTGATGGAGTTTGGACCATAATTGAAATTCAGCGCGATATTGAGTGGTCTACTGTTCCTCAGTTAGTTCAGGCTGCAGTTGCAGCAATTCCCAATTCCTTCGAGCCAGTTCGAGTGATTGAAAGTAAACAGGCTGTGGACGGTTCAGTTGTTTATGAATTATTTGAAGCCTTTGGAGATGGAACCCCTTACGGAGGGCCAGACTTGGAAGTACGTTGGCATGAAGGGAATGCGGAGTTAATCCCTTGAAACCGATGTATAAATAAATCGGAATAAAATCTCCAATAAGAAGTGCAAATATTTTTATGAAAAATATTTTTATTTCTAGTGTTGTTTGTTTGCTGGGATTTTTATCGTTAAGTACATTTGCACAGAATTCTGTAAAGCCCAATGTGCTTGTAATAATCGTAGATGATCTTCGTCCAAAAATAGCAGCCTATGGGGATCAAATTGCCGTCACACCTAATATCGATTATCTAGCAGAGACTGGCGTGCTTTTCGAAAATGCATTTACAGCGGTGCCTGTTTGTGGAGCTTCCAGAGCAGCCTTGCTATCGGGGAAAAAACCCACTACTAATCGATTTGTTGATTATAACTCGCGATTAGATGTTGATTTTCCTGATGCTGAGAGTTTGCCTAACTATTTTAAAGATAATGGGTACTACACTATCAGTAATGGAAAAGTTTTCGATGCCACCCTTGATTCTGAATCCGCATGGAGTGAACCTGCATGGAATCCAGAGGGCGAATGGACAAGCGTTTTGTTTGTTAGAGGACGCGAGTTACCAGCACGCAACGCACGAAGAGACGATTTACAACGTGCATATCTGGATCACCAACTAGGTATTATCGGACCCGCATTCGAAAGATTAGAGGCAGCTGATACAGATTATCCGGACGGCAGAGTTGCAGAGAAAACAATTGAGGATCTGAGGCGGTTAAGTGGTTTAGACACGCCCTTTTTTCTAGTTGCCGGATTTCGGAAACCACATCTTCCGTTTACTGCTCCTGAGAGATACTGGTCATTATATGATTCAACAGATTTCGTTTTGCCATCTACCTATTATGAAACACCATTTGGAGTGCCTTCCAACCCTATCCATAACTCTTTTGAGCTGCGTCAATCATATGCGGATATTCCACAAGAAGGGCTATTGGAGGAGACACAAGCACTACATCTTATTCATGCTTATCACGCGGCTGTAAGCTATGCAGATGCTCAAGTTGGAAAAGTACTTAATGCTCTCACGGACCTTGGTATTGAAGACGAGACAATCGTGGTTCTACTTGGAGACCATGGATGGAGTCTTGGTGAACATACGATGTGGAATAAACATGCTTTATTTGATATTGCTTTACGGACACCCCTCATTATTCGTGCCCCTAATCACTTGAGTAGTCGTAATAATGCGGTGGTAAGCCTTCTAGATTTGTTTCCCACATTAACAGAACTGAGCGGATTACCACTCCCGCAAAACTTAGATGGGGTAAGTCTTGTGCCAATATTAAGCAATTCTCAGGTGGGAGTTAGAACTGCAGCAATAAGCCGTTGGTTTGATGGAGCCTCAGCTCGTACCGATCAATATCGCTATACAGATTGGCGTGATGAATCAGGACAGATTGAAGCAAGAATGCTTTACGATTTAAGTGTCGATCCGGATGAGACAAGAAATGTCGCGGAAGAAGATCGATATAAGGATGTCGTCTTTGAGCTAAGTACATTTATAACTTCAGATGACAGTGGCCAACCATGGTCTCCAATGGTACGAGACCATGTTGAAGCCAGAAAAAGCATGCAGACTTTGGTCGAATGACTCTTCACGAATGCTTGAATAGCTTGGATTGACTGTACAACAGCTTTTAAAACCGGAAGGTATAGTTAAATTTTATAGCCAGATCAGCAAGTGTTGATTTAAAGCGATTATTCAATTCAAGATCCTGAAGGTTATGGTTTAAGACAATAATTCCTTCCTGGCCAGCTTTAGGAATCCAGTGCAGTCTTGTATTTATTCCTACTGTATCTGTGAGATTGTCGTATTGAAGTAGCGTGCTCCAAGACATGGTTGAGGAGAAAATGATGTCATTTCTTAATTGAAGTAATTCGGTATCAAAATCCCCATAAGGTAGTTGTACATCGTTTACGGTGTAATTGAGAGTCAATTGAAAGTGCATAGAAGGGCGCCATCCGATACCCGCGGTTTTTTGTTGTCTATTACCGCTATAGAACTCTCCTGATCTATACCCAAGTGTTCCCCATATTTCACGTACCTGTCCCGACTCAAGTTTAAATTCGGCTTCATTAAATGAATAGTCGCCAGTGGGGATGACTACCTTATTAGCTCCTTGTGCCCAGATTTCATATGGCTTAATCAAGGATTCTTTTGTTTCATGAATTCTAATCCAACCTTGATCTCGAGTATGCGATTCAAACTCAAAAGCTCTAAGGGTTAAAACCTGAGTTTGCAGATCACCTTTTATGAGATTGATTCGTTCTGCATCCATTCCAAAGTATAGGGTTCGAAAAAATGGATGAGACACGCGAAGGCCATAGCCGGTCTCTAGTGTATGGTCACGAATGCCAGAACGACTGACATAGCCTAAAGCAGGGGAGAAGTTTTCCTCAATTTGCTTGACTCCAACTCCACCTCGCCAGCCAAGTCTATTTGGGGCTGTAAGCCTTAATCCATAGGCACGTTGATCTTCCTCAACACCCTCTGTATTCGATTCTTGGTACCAAGCTTCGCCTTGTAGTGAGCGGTTGTTGGCTAATCTTGTATTGTTATAGAGAAAATCGAAGCCCATTAATGTGTTATCAAGGTTTGATCTTGGATCACCACTGGTCGCAATAACGCCAACAGCAGATTCTGCTAGCACATTAGTGGACAGACGAGTAACAAAAATATCGCTGGCGTTAATGTCTCCATATTGTTCCTGCTGTATGGCCAATGCCCCAACATTCCAGCGTCCAATCCGACCGCTTAACTTCGTGCCAGCACTAAGATCCACAGGCTGTCCATTTGCACTTAATCCGATTCGGCGAGAAAAATAAGGGCGACCATTTTCAAGGTTTGATGGTGAGATGGTACTGGTGCCGGTAAGTCCACCTCTTACTCTTCCTCCGATACGTGCATAACGGAACATATCTGAGTCTCTAAGAAAAAACGTACGCTTTTCCGGAAAGAATAAACTGAAGCGAGTGAGTTCAACCTGACGATCATCAACCTCTGTAGCAGAAAAGTCTGTGTTTAATGTAAGTGCGGCATTGAACGCAGGGGTAATTTTATAAAACAGATCGAGCGATGGTTCAGTACTGGAGTTATTTGATGAGGGGTTATAGTCCTTGTTTGTTTTTAGAGTGAGGGAAGGAACAATATCGAGTCCTCTGCCAACTTGAAGGTCTTCGAACCCGGTGACTTCACCGGCAATACTGGGGTCTTGAATGGAATCCCGAGAGAACCAGCCAATTCGTTCATCATTACGGCCAATATTTCGTTGAAAATTAATACCCCAAGTATCGCTACTAGGATCAAAAGACAGGGTTTTGAAGGGAATTTCAATCTCAGCGGTCCATCCTGCTTCATCTCTACTTGTAGCGCCATGCCAGATACCATTCCAGTTCCAGTCGGTTCCGGTTGTTTGATAAAACAGGGATTCCATTCGAATCGCATTAGGGTTTATGAGGAACCGATAGCCTGTACGTTTGTCATTAAAGGGATGAAGATTGATTGAAATGAAATCATCGCCCCATACCATGGCTCCTTGTCTTAGGACATTTGCGTTTATTTCCTCTGCTGCAGAGTCATGCATTCTTGCGCCAATGTAGAGCGCATCATCACCGTAGTAGATACGGATTTCCATTGGCTCGGAGGGCTCTGTATATTCGAAGGGTATTATTTGATGAAAATCATCTATTAATGTTGCTTGTGTCCAGTCTGCCTCATTAAGTTGCCCATCAACAATAGGCGTCTCACCCCGTCCTATGGAAACAGATTTTAGATCTGATTGATTTGGTTCTTCATCTTCTTGGCCTAAAGACAGCTGACAAACGATCAATAAAAATAGAGAAGAGCTCACAGAAAAGCATTTAGATTTTTTATTTGTTTTCACTTTTTTATTTAGTGAATTTCCCCTAAACATACATTTGTTAGTGGTTATTAGGGGTAAAAACTATCTATGTATTTGCCCAAAATCGTAAAAGATTATGGTAGATACCGGCAAGTGTTACTAATGATGGATGTTCAGGGACATCAACTCCTAAATGTTGTATAGCTTTATCTAATTGAAACAATGTTTCACGTTGAGCGTTATCTCTTACCATGCTTTCAATCCAGAAAAATGCAGCCAAACGAACTCCACTTGTTACAGCTTTTATCTGATGGATGCTTGTTCCAGGGTAAAGCACCATATCTCCAGCCGACAGCTTTATAGTTTGTTCCCCAAACGTATCGCGTACAATTAATTCACCGCCTTCATAGGTATCAGGGTTACTGAGAAAAAGGGTTGCTGATAAATCAGTACGAATTCTATGCTGGCCTCCAGCCACTGGCCGAATTGCCCCATCTATATGGCCACCGTACGATTCACCATCGGTATAGCGATTAAAAAGAGGCGGCAAAACTTTGAGTGGAAGAGCAGCTGCAGTAAAAATAGGATGATTTTGAAGAGCTTTTAGGATTGTTTCTCCAAGTTTTACAGCAATAGGATCATCATCGGGCAATTGCTGATTATTTTTGACTCCTTGGGATAGGTATCCAGCACTATGGCGCCCATCTGCCCAAGATGCATTGTTTAGCTTGAGCCGAGCTTCTTCAACTTCATTTGGTTTTAAAACACCTTCTATGCTTATCAGCATGACTTTAGAAGATTACATTGAGCGCTAAAGTTGCTGTGCGACCAGGTCCTGGAACAATGTGCCAAGGGTGTGACTGATCGAAATAATATTCATTAGTTAGGTTGGTGATGTTCATTTTTATAGAAATAGTATCTGTCAAAATAAAACGTCCCATGGCATCTACAAGTTGATAGCTTGGCACTGATTTGCCGCTTCCTTTGTTTGTGGCTAATAGTTCTGAAATATGCCGTGCTCCAATTCCAAAGTCTAGGCGATCGTTGAATTGATAATTAAACCAAAGAGAAAGGGAGTGCTCAGGAGCATTTGCTAATTCTGCACCAATAGCAGCTCCTGGAGCTGCTTTTACTACCTCTGTGTCTAAGTAGGTGTATCCTGCTGTCAGGTATAGTCCATTAGAAATCATGCCGTTCATGTCTAATGAAAGACCTCTGACCTGATGTTCTCCACCCAGAGTGTTAAAACCAGGGTTATCTGGGTCTGGTACTCGTGCGTTCTTTTTTATGATTTCAAATATGGCACCTGCAAAAGAAAGGGCACCTTCATTAAGATCAATTTTTACGCCAGCCTCAAGACTTTCATTTTTCTCTGGGTCCAGTAACTGATTCCCTAAAGCTAGTCCACGGCCGCTGGTAAGCAAAGACAAGCTCTGAGCAGATGGATTGAACGATGTGCTGCCAGCTAAATAAACACTGGATTCTAATGTTGGCTTATATACTAAAGCTGCACGATAACTTCCTTCTTTGTCAGTCTGGTTAAATGTTTCTTTCCCTTCAGATTTTCCATCATTAAAAGGCGTTGCTGGTCCTTTGAATCTTGTTGCGTTGTAGTCTGTTTCAAACTTGTCCCAACGACCTCCGAGGGTTAATTGCCAATTATCATTTAGTTTGATCGTGTCCAAGACATAAAGAGCAAAGGTTTCGCCGGTTGTGTCTGATATTACTCTAGGGTCTGTGCTGCCTGTAAAAGGCATTTTAGAGTTTGGGTTTAAAAGATTAGTTCCTGATGCACCTATTCCAAAAGCAAAGGTTGGTTCTGAAGTTTCTTTAGTAAATTCTATGCCTCCAGCTATAACATGTTCCAAGTTACCGGTTTCAGTTTCCCACGTAACGTTAGCCTGTGTGGTAAAAAGAGTTTCTTCGCTGTTCCCTAAAAAAACATTTCTAAATATAGATACGTCGTTAAGTGATGCACCAGAAGCAATAGTTTCCGTAATTAGTGGTTCTGTGATGCGGCTATCACGCTCGTAGTGCGCATATCTGGCTATTGCGTCTAAATTAAGCGTACTACTAAATGTGTGCGCCATATGACCAGTAAAAATGTCTGCATCTGTTTCCAGAAAGTCACTATCAAAGCCATAAAAGTTTTGACGAGATACCGGAGCAGGTTTCCCGTTAAGCCAGGGTAAACCATAGTCTGGCCTATCATCTGCCGTCTGTTTCATATAGCTTAAGGTGAACTGTGTGTCTGATTCCAAACCAAACGTTACACTGGGCGCAAATCCGAATCGCTTGGCTTCAGCTCCATCTCTGTCTGCTATTTCCCCCTGATGTGCCAGAATATTGAATCGGAAAGCTGCTTCGCTTCCCAATAATGAAGCGGGACGTGATATGTCTGCTGTTGCCCGGACAGTTTCATCTGATCCTAGGTTAACGCTAAAATCGGTTATTGAATCAAGGGTTGGTCTTTTTGACACTTGATTGATGGCACCACCTGTAGAGCCTCTCCCAAATAAGATTGATGAAGGCCCAAGCATTACTTCGAGTGACTCTAAATTGAATGGATCGCGGGGATAACTTCCAAAGTCTCGCATGCCATCTAAGTACATATCGTCCCTAGCACTAAATCCTCTAATATTAGGAGCGTTACCTTGCCATGCAAATTCACCTGCCCCAAGGGTGATTCCTGGGATGGCGCGTAGGGCATCATTTAAGCTATTGAGCCCACGGTCTTCGAGTAGCTCGCGGGACATTGTTTTAACTGTTTGTGGGGTATCTAGAAGACCTTCTGTTAATTTAGATAGTGAACTTTGATCAGCGCGATATCTTTCTGACTGTCTTTCAACAACTCTAACTTCTTCCATATTCTGGTTTGTGTTTGAAGTTGTGTCCTCATTTTCTGAGGACTGGGCAATCGCTAAATTCGAAAATGTAAGACTAATTCCTGCGCCAACAAGAGCTTGAGTAACTGCTTGAGCAATGGGAGTCAGAGCCCCAAAATCATGCCTAACAACTTCAGAATAATTAACCTTTCTGAGTGATTTTTTCATTTTTTTAACAATATACGCCTAATTTTTAAAATTAATGTCCCTTAAGGGATTTTAAGGGGGTAGTGTTTCAGAGCGAGTGTAAATTACTATTATTTTATTACAAAATTGTTACGACTAGGACCTCAGAAGCGAAAGGTGTAATTAAGTTTTATGGCAAGATCACTTAAAGTGGATTCAAACCGGTTGTTCAGGTCCATATCTTGAAGATTGTGGTTAAAAACAATAAAAAATTCTTTTCCCGCTTCAGGAATCCAATGAAGCCTAGAATTTAGTCCCGCTGTTTCGGTGACATTATCGTACTGTATTAACGTAAGCCAAGAGACTTTATTGGAAAAGATTATGTCGGTTCTAAATCCAACAAGCCGAGTATTAAAAATGCCATTTGGAAGTTCTACATCATTAAAATCATAGTTAAGTCGAAATTGAAAATGATTGCTTGGACGCCAGCCAATGGATGTTCCAATTCTTGTGCGCGTTCCACCATAAAAATCCCCGGTTCGATAATTAGCACTTCCCCATATCCTTCTAAAATCACCAGTAGAGAATGATAATTCTGTTTCATTGAATGCATAGCTATCAGGTGGAACTATTATTTTTTCAGAACCTTTTTTCCAGATCACATAGGGTTCAGTGAGAACTTCTTTAGTAGAATGGAAACGAAGATGTCCTCTATCACGAAGATGAGACTCTAGTTCTAGCGCGCGAAGGGTAACTACCTGCGATTGTAAACCACCACTAATTAAATCCACTCGATGCGCGTCAACAGCACTGTAGACTGTTCTTAAAAACTCTCCACCAACTCGTCGACTGTAGCCAAGCTCAAATGTTTGGTCACGAATACCAGCTCTATTGACAAAACCTAGAGCTGGGAAAAAATTTTCTTCGATTTGTTTGACACCAATGCCACCACGCCATCCTAAAACATTTGGGGCACGGATTCGCATGCCATAGGCGCTTTGGTTTTCATTGATTCCATCGGTTCTTGATTCTTGGTACCAAGCCTCTCCTTGTATCGACTTTCCTCCGGGTAATCTGGTGTTGTTATATAGAAAATCAAACCCACCAACACTATTTCCTACGTTGGACCTAGGATCGCCATCTGTGATTAGAATACCGGCAGAAGATTCCTCTAAAACATTTGCTGTTATCCGTCCGACAAAGATATCACTAGCATGAATGTTCTCATACTGGTCCTGTCTGATAGCAAGTGCTCCCACATTCCAGCGACCTACTCTGCCACTAAGTTTAGCTCCAGCATCTATATCTACTGGTTGGCCAGCCGAACCTAAACCAATTCTTCTTGAGAAGTATGGCCTACCATTTTCTAAGTCTGGTTGTGAAAAGGAACTAGTCCCAGTCAGACCGAATCCAAGTCTCCCACCAACTCTGGCATAACGAAAAATATCGGCATCTCTCAAAAAAAATGTACGTTTCTCAGGAAAAAAAAGACTAAACCGGGTGAGTTCCAATTGACGGGTATCAACCTCAGTAGCGGAAAAGTCTGTATTCAGAGTGACTGCTCCGTTAAGGGATGGCGTGATCTTATAGAATAGATCTAGTGAAGGCTCAGCATTAGTTTCATTTGAAGATATATCAAAGTCCTTTTTCTCCTTTAAGGTTACTGATGGAACAATGTCGATACCTTTGCCTAATTGGAGTTGCTCGAAGCCAACGGCCTCACCTGCAATGCTTGGGTCTTGGCTTGAGTTTCTAGAAACCCACCCACTCATTTCACTTATGCGCCCGAGATCTCTGGTGAAATTAATGCCCCAAGTGTCATTTTGCGGATTGAATGAAAGTGTTTTGAAAGGAATTGATATTTCGGCTACCCATCCAGATTCATTTCTGCTTACAGCCCCATACCAAATGCCATTCCAGTTCCAGTCTTGTCCACTAGTGTCATAGAACAGCATTTCCATCCTGACGCCATTAGGGTTAATTTGAAAACGATAGCCATTTCTTTTGTCATTAAATGGCGCAACAATAACCGACAGATAATCGTCACCCCAAAAATGAGCTCCCTGTCTCAGGGTATTAGCGTTCATAGTCTCTGGTTGTGAGTCAAAAAGTTTTGCTCCGATGTAAAGCGCATCATCATCGTAAAAAATACGGATCTCAGTATTTTCTGTTGGTGAGTCATACTCAATGGGCCTTATCTGATGAAGGTCATTAATCATTGCAGCCGATTCCCAAGCTTCTTCATCAAGCTGTCCATCAATCGTTGGAGTTTGGTCACGATTAATAGATACAGTTTTTGTTTCTTGTTCTGTAGACGGCGTAATCTGGGAGTATGCAAGCCCTGTATAAAGTATTGGCAATAGACTAATAGCGATCATACACAACATTTCAAATGCTCTTGTGGTGTATTTTTTCATAGCCTGTACTAATGTTACTGAAGCGTGAATTGACTCGCGTTATTTGGGTCACAATCAAATCCAAGCATTGGGAAATGCGGGGCATAATGCCAAATCACTGTACCTGTGAATGGTGTTTCCAAATATTCTGGGTCTTCGAGAACATAATCGATGTGTAGTTCGGTGCCATCTTCGTTCAAGGTGAACCGTTCAGTTACGTGTTTATTTATGCCAGAGGGCACGCCACTACCTATCACTGGAGATCGGTGAGGTTCAAATAGGGAAGTTTCTACCACTAAAGTTTCTCCTTCCCACCTTCCAATTGAGTAGCCTTGGTTACTGTAAGGCTCTTCTGCTGGTTGTTCTCTTCCATCAATATAGATAGCACGTTCAACATTGAAACGTTCATTACGAATAATCAATGAATTTTCAGTAATCTTAATCTCATTTAAATTGGGAGATATCAGGCTAGCCGGACTAGGAATCGCTATGCATTGTGCCTGAGGACTGTCAGATATAACGCTATAATCAGCGCGAGCAGCAATGCCCCTATCAGTAAGCATTGCTTCTCCCCAATTCTCATAGAACTGAATAAAGTCGGAATAGCCAAGTTCCCAAATCCCAGATATATCAGATGCGCTCGATCTTAAGTCCATGTCATCTGTCTTTCTGAGAAAATAAGAACGAGCTGAAAGAGTTTCGGTTTCCGTTGAGATTGATACTAAAAGAGCATGTTTGTGTTCTATTCGTTTGTCCGGATAAGCACGAACCAAAACTTGATCTCCGGGCATCAATGATGTTGATGTCCATCCACTTCTTGTCAAAATTGGCGTTGCGTCAGTCTCAACTTCCCACTCAACAAGCTCACCATTTTCCGTTTGCGTTTCCACATAGATATATACGTGTGGATTAGTCCAGGTAAAGCGTGTGACCTTTCCTTGAAAGACAGTTACCGCAGTTCTATCAAAAATAGTTGCACTATGATGACTTAGGGCAGGCGATAAGCCTAAAAGTGCTGTTGTTGTGATAGAAATAATTAGAGGTTTTACCACGAAATGACTCCTAGAATTACTGTCCAAACTTATCAGGATATCAGTGCTTTAAAAGTAGATAAGATTATAGAGAATCATTTTATCTCAGCTATTCGATATCTAAAACTTTGGGTATCGGAATATCCTTGTTAAAAATAAGTTTGCATTATTAGACTCTTTGTAAGAGTTTCTATAATAAGACAACACAAAATCAAAGGATATTTCGTAGCTTTTAAATAGAAAAATTGCAAATAAAGAGAAATATAAACAGATTTTTTTTAAGGAAATCCAATTAGTCGACCACAGACTGAGATACAACCCCAAAGAGAGAGGGAAATTAAAGCAATTGTTTTTTTCTTGTTCTGTGACGTGTTTGCATTAAGTAATGCTGCTTTCCTAATAGTAAAAGTAAATGTGATAGCTGAAATAAGAGCAATTAGTTTCACCCAAAAAGCACTCAGATAATAATACTTTGTAGCAAAACACATAAAAAGCGGAAGCCCAGTCAACCCCATGATGAGAATTCCCGTAATTTGCAAACGTTCTATTTCACGCGCAATTTGATGAGTAGGTTGATTTGCTAGCCCATAGCCCATCAAGCTCAGATCTCCCAATAATACAGCACCACCTACTACGACAAGGCCGAACAAATGGACAGTTGCAATAGTTGGGAAAAGCCATAGCGAACTTCGCATTTCAACTAGTAAAGGCAAATGCTCAATCATATGGCATATTTCCAATAGAGACATTAGCCAAACCAATACTGCTGATAGGGAATAAATCGACCAGTAGTAATAATCCCCATCCAGAGCGCTAGTCCTAAACCACCAGTGAGTCTAGCGCTAACCGGCGGCATTGGAGCTTGATCCCATTCCGCAAGATTACGACAAACAAATTTTAGAAATAGGAAGACATTTATACCCGCTAATATCAACATGGCTATCTTTGCTCGAAAAAATATATTGTCGTATTTATCTACTGGTGATGCATAAAACATTAAAAACCCAGTAATTGTCATTATTGCGAAACCTAACATGTTCCATGAAATGAGACGTTTCATCACCACAGATGTTGGTATATACCTCATCATTAAGCCCAAGAGTCTTAAGTCAATAATCAGCGCTGTTCCTCCAAACACAGTTAAAGTGAGCACATGAAGCGTAAGAATAAAAAGATACACGTAATGAGATTCGTGAAGTGAAACACTCCACGAAGTCAATGCTAGCCATTCTAGGAAGCTAACCAACTAAATCATCTCTATTTGCAAAGGGTCCGATTAACTATCTGGGATTAAAGTTGCCCGATTACCATACCGCAGCAAGGGATTTGCAAAATGGTTCGAAAATATCAGCGGTTAGGCCGTGGGTTGCCGTCTGCACCTGGAGCAGATCCCCCCATGAATACCTTTCGTCCATCAAGATATTCAAAGAAAACTGCTACACCTTTGTTTTCACCGCTTTTTGCTTGATAAGCAAAAACCCGTATTTCTGATCCCTCGGGCAGAGTGTCTTTGCTAACTCCATTGCGAAATAAGTTAACAGGAGGTCCTCCTTCAAAGCCCCAATTCGTAACTGTTCCATCTTCGCTAGTAACATCTACCCAGAGCCAGGAATGGGGGTTTGTAAGTTCAACCCTTGTTACTACCCCCTCCATATTGAGAGGTTTGTTTTCATCATAAGCTGCCGCAAAGGAATGGTGAGCTTGTGTTGGTAAAACCAATAGAAACGACACAGCGCAAATTATCTTCAGGAGTAATGCAATTGTTATTCTCATGGCGTCAATTCCCCCTACCTTGATTCAATTTTTTGGGCAGCTTGGTACTCTGCTGCACGGGTTCTAGCCCCTCTAAGTACATTAATAATGCCATAGTTTTGTTCATGGCAGGCGAATTCAAATAGCCAACCAGGAGAATCCATCATTGGCCAAGGGACTTCTATACTCCATGGAGTTTCCCAAGTGCTGGGATCCGTTAATGTAGCTTCATAGAGTAGAGTTTGATCATCAATTCTTGTAAAGCGTTCTTCTAGCTGTAGTCCTTCGCTAGAGCCATTCCACTTTCGGTTTTTATGAAAATTTGTAGTTTCAACAACTAAGGTATTGTTTTCCCAATGACCTCTAGAATCCCCTAAGTAACTTCGAACAGTTTCTGGAGCATGATTGGAACCGTTTAAATGAAAGATGCGGACATCACTATTGGCTTGCGTAATTAATATCACGTGATTAGGGGTTTGAATGATTTGGGATTGACCTATATTTTGCACAAATGGAATCCCCGGCGGGCCTTGATTTCCTTGTATGCAACGTTCATAGAGTCCTCTGGATTCAAGTGTGTGTCGACGAGCTTGGGCTTCATGTCTTGTTTGCCCTTCAGGCGTAAGTTTTGGCACACGCCCATTCAAAGGATTTGTTATAAGCGAAGTGCGGCGATTGGGCCGTATTGGGCTTTGCCAATTATCCATTCCAAACTCAGTCCAGTCGTAGTGAACGGTGGCTGGATCTACTGAAGCATCCTGTGTTGCTCGATGCACAAAAGCGGATATTGCTTCTTCCCTAGTATAAAAAGGTTTGTTTATGTTTTCTTCTGAGCGCTCAAGGGGCGTGTAGGCTACATTTAACCAATAACCGGCGATATCAGGGTCTCCCCAAGAAGTTTTCGAAGTAGGTGAGCGGGGGGTTGAGGGATCCCAAATTATTTCAGTTGCACTTTCAAGAAAGGCCTCAGCTTCTTCCTGAAAGTAGGCATAGGTTGAGTCAGATGTGTGTGGGGAAGCTGCTCGCGCTGCCTCAAGGGTTTCTTGTGAACGCTGGTTGATAAGTGCCGAGGGAGGTGGCGTAGTTTGGCTCTCTGCAAGAGTAGTAACAGCTAAAACGATTGCTGAGGACACTATTACACGTATTTTTAAGGTTTTTCCTGACAGTAAAATTATTTGCGACATTTAGAAACCTTAGTTTAGGGATCGTTCGATACATCTTCCTCATAAAAACCAAGTGGCTTGTAAAACATGGGTTCTACTATTGGAACGCAATTAAATTCTTTTAGTTCAGCATTCTCCTCTATGTGTTTATATAGAATAAAACTCATTTTCCAGGGGCGGGTAAACACATTTGGATCTTCTATAGTTGCTTCATACTTCATGTGGTAAGGGCTGAGAGGCGTCCATCTTTCTGTAACATGAAGGTCATCGCTGGCAAAATTACCCTCTCGATCTAACCATGTATGCTCATTGAATCCTTTCACATCCACAACTAGGGTATTTCCTTCCCAGTGTCCGTTAGATGTACCCATCCAAGATGCGTCAAGTGCTGGTCTTTCTTCGTCCATATAAATTGTTCTATAGGCGCCTTTGTACTCATAGACAATAAGTATTTGATCAGCAGTCTGAAATATCTGAAATGGGTATGGCATATAGTTCGCACGTGGAACACCCGCACGGAAACACAATAGCTCAGGATCACCTGTATCAAATCTGGTTGGGTCATTTGCAGCAGTTACTACAGCGCGTGTTTCATAATTTCTCTGTTGTTCTGCAACTGCCCATTCTTGGTATGGCAATTCATTTCCTTCAACAATTCCATAGCCTGCGCGTCCCGCTCCCCAAGCACCTGACTGCTCAGCGAAGGGGCCAGCCTGAACAGGGTGAGACAAGATATTCCAATTCGCTGTAGTGAATGATTGCCAGATACCAGATATATCTGGTGTCCCATGTGGGGTACGGGGTGGTGTATATTCCGGAAACAGATCTTGATCGGGTAGCTCTTGCGCTAACCCTAAAACGCTATAAAACGAAAAAATTACTAGAAAAATAAATCGCTTGTTTAGTCGCAGGTCTTTCAAAATTTTCGCCCCCCAGTTTACTAGCTACTATTCTTTTTTGTATTAGTCTGAGCCTACCACTGTCCGCCTTATTAGAGCATATTATTGTAGAGATAGTTATTTGTTCGGGTTATTAAAGCACTATTCATTTGTTTGCGTCATTTCCATGTAAGCATAGCATTCATATTCCAGAATTTGCGCATGGTCTTCTTTTCGTCGATATAACGGCATACGAACTGTCCAGGGTTCCGAATAGATTTTTGGGTCCTCAATAGTTGCCGCATAAAGTATGTGGTCCGGTCCGGAAAGGGTATAGCGTTCAGTCACATGGAGGTCTTCACTATGGTAATTTCCCGAGCGGTCGAACCAAGTTTGATCTGTGAAGTGGATAACATCGACTACCAAAGTATCACCTTCCCAGTGTGCTCGCGAATCTCCCATCCACCATTGAATAGGGCCTGGCGGATGATCACTGTCTAAATAAATATTGCGAAAAGTATGTATATATTCATACAAGATCGTAACTTGGTTGTTCGTCTGCATTATCTGAAATGGGTAAGGCATGTAGGTGATCCGCGGGACACCAACCATAAAACACTTTGCTTCAGGGTCCTCAGTTAATCTATTACTAAAATTCTCTTTGCGTTTTTGTATTGCATCCTCTCTATAGGGCAGTTTGCCAGTGTCTATATTCCCATGTCCTGCTGGAATGCCCAGTTCAGCAGGATGATCTTCTATGTTCCAAACGGCGCTACTAATCGTTTGCCATATACCTCTAAGATCAGGTCGTCCATCTTTCATACGTGGAATCTCGTGGGCCCAGCCCACTACTGAGACTGTAAGAGTCATTACACAAAGCACGATTCTGAACATCCCTATCTTTCTCCTGGACGATTCCCACCAAATAAAGTTCGTCCATCCGGTAACTTTGTCTCACCCCCATACAATTCCTTGGAGCCATCCCTTGCAGGAAAACCACTAACAGTAATCATAGCTCCTATAGGCAAATCGTCAGCACGCCAACCTCTCCTGAATAGGTTGTTGGCACTACTGAACCAGATAGTCCAAATTTCAGTGTTATTTTCATTAAGTCTCTCGACAAACATGCGAGCATGTGGATTTATAAAATCCATTTCTTTTATAGTGGCAGTCAGCAGGGTCTCAGAATCCATATCAAACCCTGCTGCAATAGAATGGTGGCAGTAAGCATCATTTAAAAACAGCAGATAAAGTCCCGATAGTGCGATTAACCAGACTATCGTATGCTTGGTTCTTATCATTGCCTTTGCTCCCAAGCTATTTTTAGCTGTCTTGCTTCTGCGCCCGTAATACCCGGGTAAAGCATGTAGCCATTATTTAGAAATAGTCTCATTTGTTCCTTATTGTTTTCATAGCATGCTTCCTCCCAGATCTCTGGGTTTTCATCAGCATCTCTCCTGAAAGCAAAAGCAACGGTAAAAGGCCGTTTATAAACATTTGGATCCTCAAATGTTGCTGAGTAGTGAATTGTATTGTGATCTACCAGAGTCATTCGTTCAGTAATTGTTGCTTCCTCAGTTATAAAATGCCCTCTTTGGTCTAGTAGGTATTTAGCATTATGGTTTGGGGAATTGATGATTAATGTGTTCCCATCCCAATGACCTCTAGGATCACCATTCCACATTAATATTTCAGCAGCATGAGGTCGTCCATCTAGAGGGATAATTCGGTATGGATGGGCAGTCAGTTGTTCTCCTACCATAATTAGGTATTGGTCATCTTGCTGGAACTGAAACCGACTAGTCATATACATTGTCCCTGCTGGTCCAGACAAAAAGCATGCAGCATTGTGGTGCAAGTAACGCTCTGCATTTTCTATACTTTTTTCTTTTGCCCAAGGTTGTATGGGGATTTTTCCATCTGGAGGATCTACTATTCCGCTAGTCCCGCCGAAATCATCTGCAGTCACTGGATGGGCTTCAAAATCTTCAAAAATCCATGCTCGACGTCGCCAATAGCCGCTGAAGTCAGGCCGATTATCTGCAGTTGTGAGCTGGGGCCTCAAGGCGGCTGCTTTGATTGCGCATGCATGGAAAATTGCATGTTCATTGCTTTGACAAATAGAGTTTTCAAAGCTTCCAAGAGAATTAATTTGACTAGAGACAGGCTGTAAAGACAGCAGCAATATAGTAATAACTTGAGAAATTAATGGTATTGAAATTTTTAATTTAAATCGGTCCATTCAAGTTTTTGAGAAACAGATATATAAAATTTAGTTAGCTAAAACTTTTCGTCCATAAATTGTGAGTTGAAGTTTATTGGCGGTCCTGAATTAATTTAACTTGTTCATTAAAATTATCAGCTACTTCTTCCATTGCTTCTATTCGTCTATTGTAATAGGAAGTTAGAAGTGCTGTTTCCTCTTTTCTTAATTCTCCCTCATCGATAAGTTCTGATAGACATTCAAGTTGTATATTGGTACTTGCTACAAAATTACGAATCTCGGTCTGACCAATTATCATTTCTTCAATTGATGCTGATCTTCCGTCAGGCATAACTGGTATTGCTTCAGGAGTGCAGTGACCAGCAATCTCTTGAAGGCTAGGCATCATTGCTTGTGTGGCTTGGTTTTCCTCAGGATCTGGCACTATCGACAAGTATATTTTAAGAGCACTTGCATACCTAGGGTGAACATCTTTAGCTACACGCAAGTATTCCTCAAGAGAAGCTAGTGCCCTAGTTTCGTTTAAATTAGTTACCGCTGCTTCAGCTTCAATAACTAATAGATCTGGGTTCATTGCACCACAGACATTTCTCATTTGCTGCGCCCAGAATAAAACAGCGGTTGAATCACCAGAGTCCAGTGCCGTTTGAATTTCTGACCTAATTAAATCGGACCGTTCTGGAGGAGAAATATCACCATAGCGTTCCTCTTCGAGCCGAGTAACAGAATTTATTGAAATAAGCGGGTCGGGCACATCTGCAGGGAATACTCCACTAGGCCCAGTAGGAAGTTCTGCAATAGCATCAATAACTGAAATGCCTTCAATTACTTGTCCAAAGACAGTGTAACCAAGTTCTCGTCGAGTGGCATTGAGATCTTCGTTGTCACTTAGATTAATGAAGAATTGTGAAGACGCAGAATCAGGATCACTTGTTCTAGCTGCTGCTATAGTGCCACGCTCATTCTTGCGCTGATTCCGAGACTCATTTACAACAGGTGTTCTCGGTCTTTTTCCTCTCAAGTCTTTGTCAAAACCACCGCCTTGGACAACAAACCCAGCTATAACTCGATGGAAAACTGTTCCGCCGTAAAATCCACGGTCTGTGTAATTAAGAAAATTTGCAACGTGTTGTGGTGCGTCATCATCAAAGAGTTCAATAACTACTCTTCCTAGGTCTGTACACATTGTTATATTTGTTGCGTTTGCAAAGGAGGCCCCAAAAAACGTCACAAGTGCACACATGTAATGCTGTCTTAATCTATAAAAAGGCTTTGTCATGTAAGACCTATGTACTGTCATTTCTTCGTTTTATTTTTTTATTAACTACCAGCTAAGCTATTTTTAAGGGCAATTTTTTCTCTTTCTTCAATTAATCCGCGCATCTTTCTTTGATACTCGCGGCTAATAGGGTAACGCCACATTAAGCCAATGACTATTAGGTAAGCTATAACCGGCATGCCAACGATTAGGTAACGCAAACGCTGTAGCGCAGTACTAGTATTTTCGGCTCCCATTTCAGGCATAAAATCAAGTATTCCAAGCACTGACATGACAATAAAAATTGCTATCCCTGATGCCATTTTGCTAGATGTTTGAAGTAGCGAATAGTAAAGTCCCATTCTTTCTGAGCCACTTTGAATGTGATCATGGTCACACACGTCTGCCATCATTGCTCTAGGCAAAAATTCATTAGCTGATGAATTAAGCCCTACTAACAAAAAAATGATTGTAGTTAAGAGTATGGCATTTGGAGGTAGTACTAGAAGTAATAATGAAGTTATAGCTCCAGTAGTCACAGCCATTTGCATTGTATTGTGCTTGTTCCAACGTTCAGACAGCCAAATCCAAAAAGGGAGCCCTAGAAGACCACCAACCAAAAGAAAAATAAGAATAAATCCTTCACTATCTTCTAGGTTCAAAGTAAAGGCCACAAAGAAAACAAACAGCGCCTGAACAAAGTAGGTTGAGAATGAAATCATAAAATTTGCTAGTAGCAAGCGTAATAACGGCATATTTTTAAAAACTACACTAGCGCCTTTCTTAAAGCCGATATGAGACCGGTTTGCTGTCTTTCTCTCGGGGACGCTTATCAGGCAAAAAATAACAGTTACAGGTAATACGACAAACATAAACCAGCTGATAACTGAGGCGGCTTCTTCAAGGGAGGGTACATTTTCTTGCAGTTGCATTATGGCCCAGCCACCTCCAATTAGAATGCCACCAATCATTGTCATTGCTTGGAGTAAGCCGGTTATGCGTGACCTACGATCATAATCACGCGACAATTCAAGAGCCCAAGATGTATGACTAATAGTCCAAGCACTCCACCCTACATACAAAGTGGCAAGCCACATAAATAAATAAAGTCCCCCCGCATCTTCTGGCGGGTTGTATACCATGAAAATGGCTAGCATTAGTATTGGAGCTGATAGAGCAAGCCATGGTCTGCGTCTGCCCCAGCGAGTGCTGTAGCTGTCCATAAATAGCCCCCAAAGCGGTGCGGCAGTCATGTCAACAACTTTTGCAGCAAAAAAAATAGCCCCAACAGCGGCCCCTACACCTACATGATTAGCATAAAGCGGAGGTAAAAAAACAAAAACGGCGGTTACGAGCATATTTAAACCCAAAGAAGGCAGGGAAAATCCTGTCATTCTCAAATTAGTAGCTCGTATTTCGCTCATACCTAAGCATAGTGTGTGTTGGCTGAGAAGCAAGAAAAATTAAAAACTTTTAAAGGCCGCTTATAAGAGGTTTGATATGATACTGGCTACCTGATCAGTGGAAAATTATTATGCCAGTTCTATTTAATTATGACGAAGTTGAACCAGTTACCATTGGAAACGGAGTAAAAAAACAAGCTTTAATCACTCCAGAGCGAGTTAAAAACGACTGTATTTTGCTTGACCGTTTTATACTTGATGAAATGGCTATTATGGAGCTTGCAGTATCTAATACTGATTTAGCTTGGTTCCAGTTGCTTGAAGGAGATGCTGTGTTAGATGGGACTGAAGGTGCCCATGATCTAACAGTTTCAAATGTTGTATTTCTTCCTCCAGGCTTTGAAGGTAATCTTTCTACTACTAAGGGGGCCGTAGCTCTTTTTGGAGGTGTGCCTGATGCGGCTCGCTTTGATAAAAATTTTGGGGAGTCTTTAGAGTTTCGCTGTATCAATTGGCGGGCAGAGCCAGCACTTTCATCTGTTCATGATGAAAGAACGAGAATATATCTTGTAACACCAACACTTTTTGGCACTAAAGCAGTAAAGGGTGAGATGATAATTTATCCGCCGGGCACTACCGCGGCACTGCATCATCATGAAGGCGCTGAGCATTTTCAGTACATCATCAGTGGAAGTGGGACGGCAATTCTCGGAGATGAAACAGCTCCCATAAGAGCAGGTGATACGCTTTATAACTATGAGTTTGAAAAGCATAATTTTATAAACGGTGATGAAGAAGATTTGGTTTTTGTTGAGTATTTCGTGCCAGCAGAGTGCAGCACAATTTGGGTTAATCCCGCCATCGTTTGCTCATGGGAGCCAACAGGAATGAATGTTGATGGAGGTGATCCGTCAAGACATATAGATGCACATACTTCTGCAGAGACGGTTAACCCTGAAGGAGTGTAGCTAGATTAGGTAGGCTTATAAGAGCGCAGGGTTGATGCTTACTTAAGGCATCTATGCAAACTTTAGTAGTGCATCATGGATGTTTGGTCGAATTGGGACCAATTTGGCATTATCCCTGGTTGGGTGTACCCGATTTGTTAATAGAACCACAAAAAAATCTTTCTCTCTATCTATCCATAATGAGGTTCCGGTAAAACCTGTGTGACCGAAGGAAGTTGCTGAAAACAAGTTCCCGCATGAGTTTCCGGGGCTGGCCGTATCCCAACCGAGAGCTCTTGTACTGCCTGTTACTAGATTAGTCCGAGTAGTAAAGAGGCGTGTGGTTTCAGCGGTAAAAACAGTGGTGCCACCCAAAGTCCCGTCACATAAAAACAACTGAGCGAGTGGAGCTATAGCACGGGCTGTTGAGAAAAGACCGGCATGGGCTGCTACCCCTCCAATTCCAAAAGCATTTTCGTCATGTACTGAGCCCTGTAATAGAGGGCCTCGAAAGGTGTCTTCTTCAGTAGGAGCGATTTGATTACGAATATTTTCGTCAGGATTATATTGAATGTTGTCCATTCTAAGTGGCTTAAAAATTTCATTATTAGCTAATTGATCCAAGGGTGAGTGCATCAGCCTTTCAATAATTTCCCCTAATAGTAGAAAGCCTAAATCTGAATAGACGGTATTTGAACGGGGGGTGTAGTCTAGTGGTAACGAACAAATTTTTTTAATGTATTCTTTTTTAATATTCGAGGAGTTTTTTTGTTGAGTCAGGAGGTATAGATCTGTCCACCAACGTACCCCACTACAATGAGCAAGGAGATCTAGAACTGATACGCTATTTTTTCTCGGCCCTGAGAATTCTGGGATATATTTTTTTACAGGTGCTTCAAGCTCTAGCAGTCCACGTTCATATAAGATCATTGCCAAGGGTGTAGTTACAATAACCTTTGTTAGAGATGCTAGATCATAAATTGTATCCGCAGTTACTGAAGGCGAATTGGGTTTATATGTTAGATGACCAAGAGCTATTTCATCACAGACTTGGTTGCTGTTTCCGGTTAAGCATACGGCCCCAGGTGTTGCACCGAAAGAGATGGCCTCAGTTAAAAGTTGTGTTGCAATTTCAGTACCCACACGTTTTAACGATTATCGTCCCTCAATCTGGATAGAGCCAATAGTGCTGCTGAGTTATGTGATAACTCTGGTTTTCGACTAATCTCATAGTCTATAAGTCGTTTTGCTTGGTCTTTATCTCCGTGACAGGCTCGAATCAGGTCCGCCTCTATGTTTATTCCTAACATCTTTTGATTGTGTCTTGTTAGCAATTGCGATTTTAGTTTTTGATAGCCCCAAATCATCAGAATTATTGCTAGGCCAATCCAATAAAAAGGTATTTCAGTCATTTTTTCTGCTTCATGTTTAATGTGTCATTGCATAAATGATGTAATTGACCGCAAAACGGTAAGCAAGAGTAGTCATTGGGTTAGGGTACCAAGGGTCATCTGCATGCTCCCATGCATCTCCCATATCCATATTAAAGTTAATGGCTACCAGTAGCCTTCCAGAGTGATCATAGATTCCTCTCCAATGGGGAGATCCTCCTGGCAAATTAGCGCGTATTTCTCCATTGGACCCTCGATAAAGGTGACGAGCTCCTGGAATCTGAGTGTTTCTATCTAAATCGTAGAGGACGTGAAGTAATGGGTCGTCATCAGGGATTTCAATTATTGGATGTTCCGGAAAAACGCGCTTAATCATTTCAAAAAAATTTGCCCAGTCACTATTGCCATGAAAGTCATCAACAACGAGAAATCCGCCACGCATCAGGTATTCTCTAAGACGATCTGTTTCTTCAGCAGACAGGGTCCATCGTCCAACCTGTTGTGCAAAAAGCCAAGGGTGATTAAATATTCGCTCATCAAGCGTTTCTATGTGAACGCTATCATTAGCAACTTCTAGTCGTGTAAGTCTTCTGAGACCTTGTGATAGATGATCTTCAGCTTCAGGCCAATCTATGGCGTACCACGGGCGCCAACCACCGAGCATTGCTTGTGAGCCATTTGGCATTAGCCTTGCCATATGAAACTCAGCTTCTGGGGATGTCACTTCCCAGCCTTGAGCTTTTGCTATATTTTGACTGCCTGCAAAATAGGCGAAAACAGTTAATACTAAAAACTGAACCATGCTGCGTATTGTCTTATGGCTCATATGTTCCAAGTATAAGTGGCGAAATAACACAAAATGCTTTTTAGTTGCCTAATAACCTTTCCATTATCGCGTCTCTGATAACGTCTTGCGCTTCACGCAGAAGTATTTCTCCAAAATCCGGCAGAATAATTGGTTCACTAGTCGTGCCACTAAGCTTTAATGGAATTGAATTGCCGACTGCACCATCAAGCGTATTGCATTGCGAAATGGAAATGGCCTCGGTCATTTCTGCATCAACATCGTAGTTAAGATTCTTAGAAGCTAGATCCATTCCCCCTTCAGCAGTTATTTGCAGATTAGGAGTAGTGGCAACTAGTTCATTTGTAGTGGCAATTCCATCATTAACTAAGTTGTTTCCTCGAAGCAAAATAAATTCTGTGAAAGGATCTTGGGTTGGTTCAGGTCTGGGATAGTTTCTTAGCCGGTTAAAATTATCACACAAACTATGGTTAAGATTGAACCCGTAGATTGCTCCCTCTCGGACCGCTACATCTATGAAACCTGTGGCACTGGATAATGATTCTTTAAGGCTTTCTCCTTCCCCGCTAAGTTCAAGTTCCAATGTTCCTGACCCTGATATGGATGTTTCTCCTGATAAGTCTGCTGTCATCGATGCGAGATCAATTGAAACACCAGATCCATTTATTGAAAGCAAGGAAGCTCCTGCACGTGAATCAAGTTCAACGTCTCCATCTAATTGACCTCCGTAGAAATCAGCATTAGCAGAATTAATTCTGCCTACGCCATTTTCAATTAATAGGCTTGTTGAGATATTGGAAAAGCTTAATCCGATAGCGGTCAAATCAGATACTGAAATTTGACCATTTACTCTGACTTGGTCTAATGCATTTTCCGGTAACAGCAAATCTTCATTAGTATTCTGATTAGAGCTGATGGCTTCGTTATTTTCAGTAGGTGCTAAGTACCGGTCAAGGTTCAGTTTGTCCAGTGTTAGGTTGAAGGAATATGTTGGTAGTTCAAAGTCCTCTACTGTTAGATTGCCAGTTACTGAAGTATCGTCCAGCTGCATTCGAATGTTTTTAAAAAAACCATTATCTGAGTTAATAGTTACGTTGGTATTTATAGTTGCTGAAGTTAGTGCTGAGCTATCTGATGTAGACGGTAATTCTTTGCCAAGTCTTTCGAATAAATCTCTAGGTGAAAATTCCTGAATTCTAAGATTTCCAGTGGTTTCTGGGATGTTCGAAAAATTTTGCATACTTAAGCTACCTTCGACTTGTAATCCAAACGCGCCAGCACTTAAATCTTCAAGTTGTAGAGAGTCAGTTTCACTTCTGTAGTCAAAGGTTGTGTTTACGTTCACGATACCTAGTGCATCTGAGCCTAAAATACCAGGGATAAGAAGCGGGAAAATTGCCGGTAAAATTCCTGCGTCAATATCACTTGTCTGAATCCTGCCACGTAATCTGGCGCCATTTTCTAAGCGATCTAAAGCCCCGTTTACCGAAGCTCCTGGAATAGCAGCATTAAAGTTTCTTATAGACAAGACTTGGTTGGTGCCAATAAAAAACTCAGTATCAAGTGTTAAATTTTTTAATTCAGAAAAATGTACCTGTTCTAAGACTTCGTTTGAAAAAAGGTTTGTGATTGTTGTTGGATTAAAAGAATCAGTGTTCACAGCTCCACTTATTTCACCTTCAGCGGTGGAAAGAGCGCCCTCAAAGCTTATGCCTAATGCCGTTCCTCGGACATTTTCCAGAGCTAAATATTTCGTGCCCATCTCCAATGTGAAGTTAGTGTAGAAGTCAAAATTGCCAATTTCCGAATCTGATTCCAGACTAACTTCAAAAAAATTAAAGGCATTCTGTAAAGGAGCATCATCAATTCTTGCTTCACCAATTAGCATTGGTGTATCGGTTAGGTTTAACGGTGATATCTCCCAGTTAGTTACAATGCCGCCGATGGTTGTGTTCAGCAATCCAATATCTAAAATCTGCCTTTCAAGATTAAAAGACACTCTTTCAGTATTTGCGTCTATAACTAGCTGATTAGGGCCTAATGGTGGGTTTGTGAGATCTGCCTCCAGCTGAGCAGAACTTATTTGAATGAGATTACTCTGTCCTGAAAATTCCACATTTCCTTGGGCTAGGCCCGTGGCGCGTTCATCGTGTTGTCCGTCTTCTAGTACAAACTCAAATTCTACATTATTTGCCTCGTAGTTCTGTGAGTTTATATCGACTGAAGTGACGCTATGAGCGTTCACGATGACAGAAAAGGCTGGACTGACACTTACTAGCTGAAAGTCTAAAGAAACACTAATAGGTTCATTTGTTGTTATAGACCCAGTTTCTAGCTCAAGTTCAGAAATTATATATTTCACCTCGTCAAGGTTTTCGCGCCAGAATACAATTCCATCTCTTATGCTGAGCCCGGCGATATTGAGACTTTGAATTAATGGGTTGCTGTTGGTTTCTTGTTCAGTTTCAGGAATATCACTTTGAGCTTGCGGTATAAAACTTTCCCAGTTCGTAATCCCAGCTTGATTACGCGCTAAATTTAACTCAAGTCCTGCTAATTCAATCGTATCTATCTCAACGCGTTTTTGAATCAGAGGAAATAAACGAACTCTTGCAATTAGTCTTGCAACACTCGCAAATGGCTGAACTCCAAATCCCTCAGTATTTCCAAGATGAACATTACTAGCTTGAATGCCAAGCCATGGGAAAAAAGTCAGTTCTAAATCGTCTTCAATGATGAAGCTGCGCCCTGTCTGTTCTTCAATCAGATTTGATAGTTGATCCTTATAGTCGTTCGGGTCGAATAGAAATCCGACTGCAATAATGGCGCTAACCAACAAAATAGCCAGCGTTATGAGAATTGTGGCAAATTTTCTAATGATGTTATTAATTTCCTATAGTATGTTGCCGTTCTGTACGGGCTAATTGTTACCTATTTTATTAGTGTATCAATATAAATAGTAAGGGAAGATACTGTTTTAGTTCGTTCTCTCGGATTTTCAATCCATAAAAAATGTAGTAAGCAAACAGGTTAAATATAACTATGAGTAATGAGTTCGCAAGTATTTCGGAAGCAGCATCAATGATAAGGAATGGCACTACTTCTGCCTTTGATCTAACCAGCCACATGTTAGATCGAATTGATAGCATGAATGATGCTTTAAATGCTTATGTAACAATTACTGCTGAAAGTGCCCTCAAGGAGGCAAAAATAGCCGATGATGAGCTTGCCAATGGTTTTGATAGAGGGCCTCTTCATGGTATTCCTGTCGCTATAAAAGATCTGATCGATACAAGTGGTGTTCTTACGACTGGCGGGTCACTGCATTACAAAGATAGGGTTCCATCAAAAGATGCGGCTGTGGTTGATCGCCTGAAGGAAGCCGGTGCTGTTTTACTAGGAAAGACAGGGTTACATGAGTTGGCATTTGGATCTACTTCAATTAATCCGTTTTTTGGTGCTATCTCCAATCCTTGGAATCTTGATTACCATCCGGGTGGATCAAGCGGTGGTTCGGCGGTAGCAGTTGCCTCAGGGTTGGCATATGCAGCGATCGGGACAGATACAGGATGTTCAGTTAGACAACCGGCTCAGTGTTGTGGGATTGTTGGGCACAAGCCCACTTTCGGAATAGTAAGTAAAGCCGGAGTCATGCCGCTTGTTTCTTCAATGGATCATGTTGGACCAATGACACGCTGTGTTCGTGATTCTGCACTTGTTTTACAGGCAATAGTCGGCGCAGATTATAGTGATTCATTATCTTTTGGCGGACCCTTTGAAAACTTAATTAAAAATCTAGAAAAGCCAATTGCAGGCGCAGTAGTGGGGATTCCAAGGGATTATTTTTTTGAGGGAGGCGATGAAGAGGTGATAGGGGTTGTAGAAAAGGCAATTCAAGTTTTTTCTGATCTTGGAGCTACAGTGTGTGATGTGAACTTTCCTGATTGTAATGAAGCATATGAAGCAGCAGATGCAATATTTTCTGAAATTGCTGGCGCGAATGGTGATGCATTAAATAGCAATCCAGGTGGATTTAGCGAAGAGTTTAAAAGTCGTTATGAAAGTGTAACTAAACATATAGGCAAAAATTACGATGAAGCTCAAGAATTCCGAAGCCACTTTAAAGAGGAAGTAGAGTCTGTAATGAGCATATGCGATATTTTAGCAATGCCTACCTCAACAGTTACTGCCGCTTTGAAATCAGAACAGCCCTCAGATCATGCAAAAGAGCGTCGAAAGAATGCATGTATATTTAATTTTACAGGTCAGCCATCTATTTCTGTGCCATGCGGCTTCACTGGATCAGGGCTACCGGTGGGATTAATGTTGTCAGGTAAACTAATGAATGACTCCGCAGTATTGCGCTTCGCGCATGCTTTTGAGTCCGTTACGCAATGGAATACACATCATCCTCCAGATTTAAAAGAGCAATAGTCTCATGTCTTTCTCTATACTTAAGTTAGTGCATAGTTGTAATGAACGGTGCTTATAGTGAAATTTGTTTTAGTTTTTTTTCTCCTAGGACTCCTGAGTGCATGTGCCGAGTCTATATTTGAAATTCAAGGACCAGAGATGCTCGCTAGCCCTGCGGGCTCTGGTAGCGCACAACCGCATCTTTCTATAAGCGCTGATAATGATCTTGTATTGAGTTGGCTCGAGCCGACGGGCTCTCGATATGCACTTAAATTTTCAACTAAACAAAATGGTCAATGGTTGCCACCAAGAGAATTGGCTTCTGGATCAAACTGGTTTGTAAACTGGGCTGATTTTCCTTCAGTTGTACCTATCAAAGGAAATCTTTGGGCCGCCCATTGGCTTGTAATTCAAGAGGATGGTTTTGGTTATGACGTGGTGCTGTCGATTTCCCAAGATTCTGGCAATAGTTGGTCAGAGCCTATTCCTTTACATTTGGACGGCACCTTGACTGAACATGGTTTTGTAACTCTTTTTCCTATGTTATCAGGAATAGGAGCTGTGTGGCTTGATGGACGAAACTTCATTCAAAATGGAGAGTTTGCCTTTGAAACATCGACTGGAGAATTACTTGGGATGAGCCTTCGTTACGCGCAGTTTGATGCTAATGGGAGCCACGTGATAGCACAGGAGCTTAATGATTTTGTTTGTGATTGTTGTCAGACAGATGTTGCGTTGATCGAAGGAGATGCTTTATTGGTTTACAGAGGCCGAACAATTGAGGAGGTTCGTGATATTGTTTTTCAGCGCTTCAGTGATAACGAATGGAATTCACCTGAGGTTCTTCATGATGATAACTGGGTTATAGCAGGTTGCCCCATAAATGGGCCTGCTATAGATGCAATGGACAGTAATGTGGCTGTAGCTTGGTTTAGTGCAGCGACAGACCGACCCTTGGTCCGCCTAGCGTGGTCAGACAATGGAGGAAGAGATTTCGCAGAACCTATTGATGTTGATTTAGATGGAAGTTTTGGTCATGTCGATGTGGCAGTTATTGGTGATGATCAAAGTGCAGTTAGCTGGTTGAGATCAGAAGAAGATGGGCTGAGCTTAATGGTGAGAACAGTTCATAACTCTGGGGAAATGGGTCCTCCTAGACTGGTTGCCAATATTGGAAGTATGCGTCCTTTAGGGTTTCCCCAGATGGTTTTTGACGGGTCAAATTTAATTTTTGCCTGGACTGATCTTAGTGATACACAGCATGTAAGAACTGCGGTTGTTGGTATTACATCCCCATAAAAAATAACCGCGCCTAAGCGCGGTCATCATTTATTTGCTAGTAAATAAATTTTTACCAGCGGCCACCACCACCACCACCACCTTCATTTCTTGGTCGCATTGGCTTGGCTTCATTTACTGTCATTGGTCGGCCATCGTAATCGGTGCCGTTCAGCGCCTCGATTGCTGCTTGTGATTCCGATTCAGTTGACATTTCAACAAATGCAAACCCTTTGCTTCGACCAGTATTACGGTCAATGATAAGGTTTGCTGATTCTACTGTGCCGTGTGCAGCGAATTTAGATTCTAAATCTGATTCACCAACTGAATACGGCAAATTACCTACATACAGACGCTTACCCATGATACCTCCTAGGTTTTGGGAACCGCTCGAGAGGATCTGGACACCCGTCCGGCGCTCAACTACTGCGGTCAGCTATAACCCGCCTATTTTAGCGTGAGAGATCGTGAAAGATAGGGTTTTTTAAAAATTCTTTGTTTTTTTATTTCCTTGATCCAATATTGCAAAAAGCATTTCTGGAGACTCGCCAAGTGGAAAATCCTTTGGTTCCTCAAGTCCCAGATCATCAATGGATGGAACAGTCGATATCTCTGTGCCTGAGCAGGCGCTCAATAAAAATAGGAATAGTGCTTTTACAATTAAACAAGGAAAATTCATTTTTTAATTTTTCTAGTCACTCAACTTCTAATATAAAAGCCTACTAGTGCTTAGACATCATTTCAATTCAGAATAATTAGAATAGACCATTTATAAGTAATAAGGTTATTGATATTAGGTATGCTGTGCTGCATTGTGGCAAATAGTTGTATGTAAAGATTTAAAATCATGGTTCGTTTGGCAGATACTGACGTGCTAACTCGTGAAGTACTTAGTTGGAAGGGGTTACATCTCCTTCATTACACTACTTCCAGTTGCTCTCAAAAGACTCGCATTGTGCTAAATATGAAAGGCATCAGGTGGGAATCACATTTAGTAGATATCAGCAAAAAACAGAATAATGATGAATGGTTTCTAGGCATCAATCCTAGGGGGTTACTGCCTACCTTAATTCATGATGGTGCAGTACATATAGAAAGTGACGATATCATTATGTACTTAGATCAGATATATCCTCAGCCCAAGTTGGTTCCTGAAGGGCGAGAGGATGAAATGATAAATATGCTTGAACACGAAGATAATTTGCACCTAGACCTTAGAAATTTAACGATGCGCTATTTGATACCAGTAGATGTGGTTGGAAAATCCCAAGAAGTGTTAGAAAAATATCGTAAATATGGTTCAGGTACAGTCCAAGGAGACTCTGATACGAGAAGGCCTATAGAGCTGGATTATTGGGAACGTTTTAATGCTGAAGGCGGTATCAGTGATCGAGCTGTTAAATCATCTGCATTACGTTTTCATGAGGAATTTAATTTTTTTGAGAAAACCCTTTTAAAACAAAAATTTTTATTTGATGACGTGATATCTCTTCTCGATGTTGCTTGGTTTGTTTATGTTACACGCATGAAATTAGTGTCGTATCCCATTAAGAAGCTACACCCTAGACTAGATGCTTGGTATGAAGGTCTTAAAAAGCGCCCTGAATTTTTTGCAGAAACTGTTGTCCCCGAGCATTTGCAAAAACAGTTGCTTAGCCGTCATGAGACAGATTTAACTAATGGGAAATCACTCATTCATTTGGCTGGCTTTCATACTTGAGGTTTGCAGAGAGGGTGGTGTCAATGAGAAAGACTTATTTCGTTTTACTGCAAGTTTCGCTTTGAGAGTTAAACCTAGGCGGTTCATCTTGTTCAAAAACAAGGAATCCAGTAGCCACAATTGCGGCAGTAATCATGACTAGAGAGATATCTCTGATCATGATTTTTCTCCGGCAAGCACTCGGCTGCTTGTTTTTAATGAAACCTTATCGTGCAGTCAGTAACTGCTGTTCACCTAAAACTGAGCTTACAAACTGAAGAATAGCTGCACTGAGCTGAGTATCCTGTGTCCCAATACTTGGGTTTGGCGAATAATGATTATGTTTCATTAGCTGTACGATCCGTGGTAATTGCCCCGCTTTTTCTGCGTACTCATTAATCAAGGCTGCCGTACCTATCAGTGAAGTATTTAAGTCAAATTCTGAAACGGTGAACATCACAGGCGTTTCAACGCTACTGACATTACCAATGGTTGATATTTCTGGCCATCTAGAGAAGTCATCACCAAAATAAGCTATACGATTTTCTGCTGCTCTGGATATATCGGCATCATAAGTGCCTGAAACCATAATTACCCCTGTTGCCATCTCTATTTCTGTATCAAGTAAATCAGGCCTAAAGACATAAGTGGCAGCGTGCGCAGCAGCTGCGGACTTTGCTACTACAAAAACTTGATTTGGATTTCCACCAAAGTCGGCAATATTTGCTTTTACCCATGCTACGGCTGCACCTAAATCATTAGCACCATCAGGCCATTTTGCTTCTGGGGCCAGGCGATAAGTAGCGTTAACTCCGACAAGCCCTAGGCTGGCAAAATAATCAGCCACATTGCGATTTCCATCCTTATTGCCTCGAACAAACCCGCCTCCGTGAAAATAAATAATTACTGGCATTAGTGTGTCTGTGCTTCGAGATTCATGGGTGTGAACATCAAGTAAATGGCGTTCATGAGGTCCATAAGAGAGGTTTTGTGCAACGTGAATTTTTCCTAGGTCATAAACTCTAGGTTGGGTGCTGTAAAGAGGGCTGGTATCCCTAAAATGCGTACCCTGTTCGGTAACACGTTTGATATCAGCTTCAAGTGACACGGGCATTTCATCCCCAAGGTGTTTCACACTAAGCCAATAATTTCTAGGGTCATCCTCAAGTGTTTGTGCAAAAACTTTCATAGGTAGACTTAGTACTATTAAGGTAAAAATTGAGTACCATTTAAAAAGGCTGTAGCGGCTAAACATATTTAATGCTCCCGTTTATTAGTTTTTTAGCTATTTTTAATCATTATACATAGGTAATAACTACACATTGAGCACAAAAGAAGTTGTAAGGGCTTCCTATGAAGCTTTTCTGACGCTAGGATGCATCGCTTATAAAAATGCTAGGGATGGTGGTTGATGCCAAAGATTGTCTACATAGAGCCTGACGGAACTAAAAAAGAATTAGATGTTGAGGTCGGGTACACCGTTATGGAGGGTGCCACCATGAATGGCATAGAAGGTGTAGAAGCTGAGTGCGGAGGTGCTTGCTCATGTGCGACCTGTCATGCGTATATAGATGAATCTTGGTTAAATAAATTACCAGAAATGGAAGGAATGGAAGATTCTATGTTGGAGGCTGCTGTGGAACGTAAGTCAAACAGCAGACTTACCTGTCAAATTCAGGTTACTGAAGAGCTAGATGGCTTGATTGTTGAAGTTGCTCCAATTTATTAAAAGGGATTGGTAGGCAACAGACGTCATTTGTCTGTTGCCTACCCTAAATTTTAAAAACTGAATTGATATCCCAGTGTCATCTGGTTTTCCAGTTTGAGTTGAGGTCCCTCTAGGTCTTGATGAATTGGTACTAGATACTCTAAACCGATACGGTGACCATTCTCCATAGCAAAATTTAGTCCCAGACCGATGCTTATTATTTTGGCGCCATAGTTATCCGGGTCTGCTGTTTGTACAGGACCCATAATATTGGAATCCATGCCTTGAATTTTCGCTCTGTCAAAATATTCTAAGCGTGTTGACCAACTGAAATTGGATGCAAAGGATCTACTATACCAACCATTAATGCGATGTTCGTCACCAAGTGTATAGCCCTCATCATTAGTATCAGTTCGAATGGTACTTAGCCATTGTCCACCCCAACTCCAACTATCATAAAACCTTGAATAGGTTAGGCCGCCGATCACATCTGTAGTTCCTGAGCCAAGTTGCATACCGTAAGGAGCTCGTATTGTTGGATTCATTCCCATTGGGTTAAGAATCGTAGCTGTCTGGTCAAGTTCACCAGTTGGCAATGAAATTCCTGCTGTGATATGCAGTCTATCTGACTGTGTTTCACGAACTCTGATTAAAGAACTAAGCTTTGTATCTCCTATGCCGCTGGTTTGTGTGGTGAAGCTACCACGGACTGTTGTTCCCATCATTCCCTTATATGTCAAATGAGACATTTCATTTTCTAATTTGTTGATCATTACCATTAGGGTTAGCCAGTCGGTAGGAGCGAACATGGCTCCCAGCATATGCATGTTCATTGTCATTTCGGTAGGTACAATGCGCAGAGTCGGTGGTTGACCTTCCATAGATGAGAATCGATTGGGTATTGTTGAAGCTATTAGGTCTGATGATATTTTGCTAGTGCCTAGTTGACTCTCTTTCATAGTCATTGGCATATAACGATACGAAATCATAAATTCGCCGGCCTCATGATAATGGTCTCCCATAATACTTATAGGCGCATGATCATCAGCACGAACCTGTGAAAACGTTTCTTTAGTTACGCTGTTAAAAAACATAACAGTAATTATTAAAAATAACCGCATTTTTATTCCTTTATAAAAATACAACACACAAAAATCGGCCTGTTTGCAAAGCCTGTAAGTAGTGATTTGATGGTGTATCTAAATAAAGAAGGGCGGGGCCCGGGATAGAAAGCCACTAAGATATGATGAGTGTAGCCTGGTTTGGGTTAAATTTTTTTGTGTGCTGAGTATAAATTGTGGAATCAGGAAACGAATACTTGGTGTTAAAATAGTTGTATCGGCCAACGCACCAAATGGACAATGTTCCCAAAGCAAATTATGGTTTTGATTGCCTTCAGAATCATGATGATGATCATGGTGAGATTCGCTAGAAACGTCTGAGGGGATTCCCGTAGGACACAGAATTACTGGTCCCCCTTTGTCCCAAGGTGCAGCCATATAGCCAACGGGGATTAGAACACGGCACGAAAGCGCTACATACGTAAATAATAAAAGTAAGCGCCTAGCGTTCTTAAGAAATCGGTTGTTGAATTCCCGAACCATAAAAATGATTTACAGAACCCCAAGCATAGTCGGTACGACCAAGGAAACCCATGGGATATACGTAACAATAATTAAAACACTAAAAAGCACTACCAGCCATGGTACTGCTGCCCTTATAACTTCTTCCATAGGCGTTTTTGCAACACTAGCTGTTACAAAAAGGTTAAGCCCAACTGGCGGAGTAACAAGTCCAATCTGCATATTCAAAACCATCATAACACCTAAATGAATTGGGTCTATTCCCATTTGGGTTGCAATTGGAAAGATGATAGGTGTGAGTATAAGTACCACAGATGTTGGTTCCATAAAGTTACCAAATACTAATAACAAAATGTTTACAACAATGAGAAAGCCCCATGGCGGCAGCCCTAGACTGATAATCCATTCAGATGCAGCTTGGGGTATCTGTTCAGTTGTTAGAACAAATGCAAATAGATAGGCATTAGCAATAATAAACATCAACATTGCAGTTGTTTTTGCACTTTCCGTTAATACTTTGGGTACATCCTTAAATCGTATGTCTCTGTAGACAAAAACGGCGATTAGAAATGCATACACTGCTGAAACTGCCGCTGCCTCAGTCGGGGTAAATATGCCCGCATAGATTCCGCCTAAAATAATCAGAAGGAGAACAAGACCCCACAGAGCTTCCCATCCTGCTCGTATTAATTCCTTAAAGCTTGCCTTTGGTTGACGCGGCAGGTCCTGACGCCGTGCTATAAAAGCAACCGTCCCCATCATTGCCAGTGTCAAAATGAGTCCGGGCAGCATACCTGCAATAAAAAGGTTGCCGATTGAGGATTCGGTGACAGCACCGTAGATAACCATCACCAGTGATGGGGGAATCAAAATTCCTAACGTACCAGCATTACATATCACCCCTGAGGCGAATCTTGGTGAGTAGCCTGAATTGATCATTCCTCCAATCATGACGCTACCGACAGCAACTACTGTTGCTGGCGCAGACCCAGAAACAGCAGAGAAAAATGCACAAGCAAGTAATGCTGCCATTGCCAGACCCCCACGAAAATGTCCGACTAAGGCATTAGCGAAATCAATCATTCGTTTTGCAACACCACCTGTGGTCATAAATGTTGCGGCTAATATAAAAAAGGGTACAGCTAGCAGCGGATAGATTTGCATAGTGTGAAAAAATCGTTGAGCTAGCGACAAGAGACTCTGATCAGCAAAAAGAAGAATTGTGGATATGCTGGCAAGCCCTAAAGAAATTGCTACTGGAATGCCGACAGCCAGACATGTGAAAAGAATTATGAGTAAAAAAATTGCGCTCATCTTTCTATGTCATTCTTCATTGCGGTTAGCGGCACCATGATCTGCTGTCAGACCGGTTTCGGTGCCCTTATTGATTGCCCATGCAAGTTCTATAAATCTGTAGGCTAGTAGTGTAAATGCTATTGGCATAATGCCAGTCAAGACCCATCGTGGAAGCGGAATATCTCGTGCATTGTTGCCAAGGGTCATTAACCGATCAACAAATATACTGCCTCCGTAAAACATAAACCCGCAGTACAACAAACATAGTCCGACTGCTATTAATGCCACAATTCGTCGTATATGAGGCGGTAGCTTTCTTGCGAACAGGTCAACAGCGATATGACTTTTAGTACGCACGCCATAGGACATTCCAACCAACACCATCCATGCAAAGGTATAAGTAGTTGCTTCTAGTGACCAGACCCAGCCAGCTCCGAATTCACGAAGAACAACCTGCGTAAAAGTTAGTAATGTCATAAAAGCTAGGGCCAAGGCCATAAAGCCCTCTTCTAGACGGTCTATAGTATTTTTAATTAATGTGGCTATGGACATTCTATGCTGGGGGCTTGTTAATCTTTGCTAAAGCGCTGCCGCTGCCTCAATACGTTCAACACCAATTTGTTCTTCGAATTGTTGCCATACAGGCGCCATTGATTCTCGCCATGCAGAAAGTTCTTCACTGTTCAGCGTCACAATTTCGCTGCGTCCAGATGTCGCTACGCTTTGTCTTGCTTCCTGATTTATTTGTTCTGATTGAGCATTGCCCCAAGCAGTTGCCTCTTTGAGCGCCTCTTCTACTCCAGATCGTATATCTTCAGGAAGTGATCCCCAGAAATCTGGATTCACTGCTACGAAGTAGCCGATATAACCATGATTTGTTTCCATAACATATGGCTGTACTTCAAAAAATTTAGAAGAAAAAATGTTGGACCATGTATTTTCCTGTGCATCAATTGCGCCAGTTTGAAGCGCTTGATAAACCTCTCCCAAAGCCATTTTTTGAGGATTACCTCCAATCGCTTGAACTTGAGCCTGCAACACATCAGATTCCATTATTCGGAATTTTAAGCCACGAGCATCTTCTGGAATACGTAAAGGCTCGGGACCAGAAAACTGTTTCATGCCGTTATGCCAAAAGGCGAGCCCTAAGAAACCTTTATCCGTGATGACATTTAGTAGGTCCTGCCCAGCTGGGCTAGCTTGAAACTCTTCAACTTTATTTAGATCTGAGAATAAAAAAGGCAAATCGAAAATCTGGAACGCTTGAGTAAGGCGATCAAACTTAGAGAGTGAGACCGCAATCATTTGAATTTCTCCAAAAGCTAGTGCTTCGAGAGAGTCATCATCATTCATAAGTTGACTAGAGGGGTAAACTTCTACTGAAACTCGATCGGGATATCGAGCTTCAACAAGCTCTTTAAACCGCTGGGCAGTTTGTCCTTTTGGTGTACCAGGTGCAGTAACATGCGGGAATTTAATGAGGTAAGAATCTTGGGTTGTTTGACCTCCATCCATCCCGCCACTGCAGGCATACAACATTAAGGTCATTGCCACCAAAGTAACGATTCGTGCGTGATTCCAAAAATCAATTAGGTTCTGCATTTTTTTACCTTTGTTGCTGTCTGTCATCAAATTAATGTTATCTTTTATTTTTTCTAGCACTAACTATATAAACCCTATTATTCCAGATTCTGATGTATATAGCGTATATAGTTATAACTTTAGTTACTAATTAGCACTTATCCTGATTTGCTGGAATCAAATAGGAACCCATTTTTATTGAAACCTTGATGAATAAGTCGGTTATTTGTATGAGCGATTACTTTGGGTGAACTAACCTGGGATGCTTGGTTAATTGTTGCTTTTGCGCTTGCTGCGGGAGGGTTAACAAAAGGAATTACGGGGTTAGGGTTGCCGGCGGTTGCGGTGCCTATAATGGCAAGTTTTCTTGGCGTTAAGGATGCAGTGATGATTATGCTGTTTCCTACGCTAATCACTAACGCTTGGTTATCTTGGAGAGAACGAGATACTCGCTTTGAAATTCCTGAATTACCGTGGCTTCTATTGGCTGGAATCCCGGGTATCGGGCTTGGAGCAGCTATTTTGTTTGTTGCTAGTCCAAGACTTCTAGCGACAGTATTATCTGTTTGGGTACTGGTTTATCTTGCGTTAAGGATTTTGCACCCGGAACTCCAATTATCAACAAAAGCACGTCTTGGGTTTGCTCCTCCTGTGGGATTTGCTTGTGGTGCTCTTCAGGGCGCAACGGGTATCTGTGCTCCTGTAATTGTGCCTTATGTGGATGCATTGGGAGTAGGCCCACGCACCTATGTTTTTGCGTTTTCAACGGTTTTTATGTTTTTGGGGTTTGGCCATATCACAATTCTTGGAGTGCTTGGGGCATATCCTCAGGAACAACTAATTCAAAGTTTGATTGCTGTAGTTCCAGCTATGTTTTTTGTGCCAATTGGAAGAAGGTTGCGGAATTACATCCATCCAGATACTTTTGGGCTATTGATCAGGGTCGTGCTTTTTGTAACAGCAGTTAGACTATTTCATGGGGCTTGGTTTGCCTGATATCCGCTAAGTGTAGCTAATAGTTCAGATTATTTGAGTCAGTTTATCAATTAGCCAACTTCTTTTTGGGCTACACTACACGCTTGAAACAGTAGGAAATCCAGATGCCAACGTATGTTTATGAATCAATTCCTCTAGGAGATGAGCTGCCAGATCGTTTCGAGCTTGTTCAGGGCATGAATGATGAGCCAATATCATCTCACCCTGAAACTGGTAGGCCGGTAAGGCGCGTTATAACAGGCGGACTAGGGGTTATGGGTAAACCAATACGCCGGAGTACAGTGATTAATAAATCTTTAGCAGCAGCCACCCCTTGCGGGTGCAGTAGAGATACATTAGCTCAGAGCGTTCGTCCACAACACGATAAACCACGCTTAACTTCGGCTAAAGTTTGTAATAGTCACGGTTCTCGCCCGCACCGTCACTAAAGTGTTAATAAATTGATTGCGCCTATCATCACTATCTTGCGTTGATTAATAAGCAGTCATTTTAAATGATGAGAATGAGGAAATTATGACAACGAACGAGATATCTCCAAACTGGAGCTGGGACAGGCCAATAGCTGCTCCTGGGGCTATGTCTGTGGATTTTGAAGAGCGCGTAAATTTTGATCGCCTTCGCGATTACCGGGTGGCTCGAACCCGTGCTGCCCTGCAAAACTCATCGTTGGGCGCAGTTTTGTGTTTTGATAACAATAATATTCGATATATTACCAGTAGTGTGATTGGCGAGTGGTCTAGAGATAAGATCTGTCGGTACGCACTATTTACAGGTAACTCTGATCCCTATTTGTGGGATTTTGGTTCGGCCGCAACTCATCATCGTCTTTTTGCCCCATGGTTAGATCCCGATAGATGCAAGGCCGGTATGTTGGGATTGCGTGGTTCAGTAGCAGAGGAGGCCGGCCTATTTAGGCAGGCTGCTGAGGAAATTAAACAGTTATTGCAGGTCGAAGGTGTAGCGGATATGCCGCTAGGTGTTGATATCTGTGAGCCTCCAATGATGTTCGCATTACAAGCGGTTGGACTTGAGGTTCGGGATGGTCAGCAAATGATGCTGGATGCTCGTCAAATCAAGAGTATGGACGAGATAATTTTGTTAAACCAATCAGCTGCAATAGTCGATGGAGCTTATCAGGGTATTGCGGAAGCACTAAAACCCGGTGCAAGAGAAAATCAAATGGTCGCTTTGGCTAATAAGTTGCTATATGAAAATGGCTCAGATGATGTTGAGGCTATAAATGCAGTTTCCGGGGAACGTTGTAGTCCGCACCCACACAATTTCACAGATCGTATGTATAGACCTGGAGATCAGGCTTTCTTCGATATTATTCAGTCTTACCTAGGTTATCGGACTTGTTATTACCGTACTTTAAACGTTGGCTTGGCAACAACTGCTCAGCAGGATGCCTATCGTCGTGCTAGGGAGTGGATTGATATTGCTATTGATATGGTTAGGCCTGGTGTTACAACTGATAAAATCGCAGAGAAATGGCCAGCAGCAACGGAATTTGGCTTCGCTAATGAGATGGAAGCCTTTGGGTTACAGTTTGGTCATGGGGTAGGACTTGCGTTACATGAGCGGCCAATTATTAGCCGACTTGTGTCTTTTGATAACCCATTTGAGATACAAGAAGGAATGGTATTTGCCCTTGAAACATATTGTCCAGCTGCTGATGGAAATGGAGCGGCACGCATTGAGGAAGAGGTTGTTGTAACTCCAGATGGGTGTCGAGTTATTACTCTATTCCCAGCTCAAGATCTATTTATAGCAAACCAATACTAATTAGTCTTATCCCCTTCATTTAGAGCAATTCTACTGTTATGAAAACTGAACTTTTTATTGGAGGCAATTGGGTCTCCGCATCCGATGGAGAAACATTTCCTGTCGAGGATCCAGCAACGGAACAAACCATTGCTCACGTGGCTAGCGCGTCTGTTGATGATGTAACGAAAGCTGTGGACGTGGCTCATGAGCAGGGAATTGAATGGGCAAGACGGAAACCCCGAGAGAGAGCCGAGGTGCTCCGTTGTGCTTGGGAAATGCTAAGTTCTCGACGAGAGAAAATTGCAGAATTAATAGTACGGGAAAATGGTAAAGCTCTTAATGATGCGTATGGTGAAACAGACTATGCAATTGAGTTTTTTCGGTGGTACTCAGAAGAGGCTGTTAGAAATTATGGCGAAATCTTAGATTCACCCTTAGGTAATAATCGAATAGTGGTAGTCAATCAGCCCATTGGAGTTAGCGTGCTTGTCACGCCATGGAATTATCCAGCTGCGATGGCTACCAGGAAAATTGCTCCTGCTCTTGCGGCAGGTTGTCCGGTAATTCTAAAGCCAGCTTCAGATACTCCCTTGACTGCGCTCTTTGTGGCTGAAATTCTAACAGAAGCAGGGGTTCCTTCTGGTGTTATGAATGTAGTGCCATCTAGGCGATCAAGTGAGGTTGTTAGTGCGCTTCTTCATAATCCGCTTGTTCGTAAACTGTCCTTTACTGGTTCAACAGAAGTTGGGCGTGCTCTTTTACGAGAAGCGTCTGATTGTATTGTAGATTGCTCAATGGAATTGGGGGGTAATGCACCTTTTCTGGTATTTGATGATGCTGATATTGATGCGGCGGTAAGTGGCGCAATGATTGCTAAAATGAGAAATGGTGGTGAGGCTTGCACAGCCGCTAATCGTTTCTATGCTCATGAGAACATATACGAGGAATTCACTGAAAAGTTTTCCGCTGCCATGGCAGCAATGAAAGTAGGGCCTGGGCTTGAATCTGGTGTCGAGCTTGGTCCTATGGTCAATGCATGGGCGATTAAGGACATTGATCGCTTAGTAGAGGATGCAAAAAGTAAGGGGTCAGACGTGATTACTGGCGGTGCACCTTTGGATCGCACTGGTCATTTTTACCCGCCTACTGTATTAGCTGGTGTGCCAAACGAAGCAGATATCCTAACAGAGGAAGTATTCGGGCCTGTCGCTCCGGTTGTTGCTTTCAGCGATGAAGATGAAGTAATTAATGCAGCGAATAATACGGAGTATGGTTTGGTTTCTTACTTGTACACAGGAAATTTGGAAAGAGGTATGGCTATTTCAGAGAGGCTAGACGCAGGCATGATTGGTTTGAATCGAGGGCTAGTATCAGATCCAGCGGCACCATTTGGCGGTACCAAACAAAGTGGCCTGGGTCGAGAAGGTTCACACGAGGGGATGATGGAATATATGGAGAAAAAGTACATCGCTGTTGAATGGTAGTAAATCAAATTTTTTGATTGGGTTAGCATGAAGTTTGTTTCATTATGTTCATTTGAATTTTTTACAAAGAGTTGGGGTATTAGTAGTGGTTAATTCTGATAATTCGCTTCAGCAATACACAATTGGCTGGATTGGTGCGGGTCGCATGGGCTATCCGATGGCAAAGCGTCTGCTTGAAAATGGTTATGACGTATCCATTTACAATAGGACACGTAGTAAAGCAGAGCCACTGGAAGAATTTGGAGGAAAGATAGTAAATACTCCTAGTGAACTAGGGGATCGCGATATTGTTTTTACTATGGTTTCAACTTCAGATGATCTTGTTGCGGTCACATTTGGAGACAATGGCCTGCTTACAGGTAGTTCTGTTCCCAGGTTGTTAGTTGAGTGTTCTAGTGTATCTGAGGAGGCATCAGCTCAAGTTAGATCACAAGCAGCTGGCATAGGAGTCGATATGTTGGCTTCCCCGGTCAGTGGTAATGGTAAGGTTGTAAAAGCGGGTAAGCTGACCATTGTGTCTTCAGGTCCGAAGGCTGCTTTCGACATGGCAGAACCCTATTTAAATGCTATTGGTCGTGGTGTGACCTATGTTGGTGAGGGAGAGTTAGCGCGTATGGTAAAGATTTGCCATAACTTGCTGTTAGGGGTTTACACGCAGTGCCTTGCAGAAATTACCGTTCTTGCAGAAAAGGGTGGTGTATCAAGAAATGCATTTCTTGATTTCATAAATAACAGTGTGATGGGTGCAATGTTTTCGCGCTATAAAACACCAACCTTTGTGAACCTGGATATGACGCCTACATTTACGCCAGAATTATTGCGAAAGGATTTAGATCTTGGGCTAAAGGCTGGAGAATCTCTTGGGGTGCCGCTACCGGTTACCCAACTCACACGGGATATGGTACAGGCTACAATCGATGCCGGGCATAGTGGCCGAGATTTTGCTGTGCTATTAGAGGAGCAAGCAAAAGCATCGGGACTTGAGCTTAAATCAGAGAATGTTGAGGTGAGTGATGGTCTTTAACAAACGACATAAAATTAGTTTTTGGTTTGCATGAAATTTAAAAAACTTCTAGCCATAGGGCCTGGGTTGCTTTTAGCCGCTACTGGAGTAGGTGGTGGCGATCTCGCAACAGGTACCTTTGTTGGAAGCATGTTGGGTACTGCAGTTCTCTGGGCGGTGCTAGTAGGCGCACTTATGAAGTTTGTAACTACTGAGGGTCTAGCTCGTTGGCAACTTGCAACTGGCAACACTTTTTTGGAGGGGTTAGTAGATAAGATAGGTCCGGCCATTATTTGGGTGTTCTTGCCCTACTTATTACTTTTTTCTTTTTTCGTTGGGTCCGCTCAAATGAGTGCAGTAGGGGTAGCACTAGTGGCTTTGTTTCCAGTGTTCGAGGACCCGGATCAAGGGAAAATAGTTTTTGGTATGGCGGCTAGCCTCGTAGGACTAGCTTTGGTTCTAAGGGGAGGGTATAGCCTTTTCGAAAAAGTTATGGGTGTCTGTATAGCGATTATGTTTGTAACAGTTGTTGTTACTGCGGTAGCGCTTTGGCCTGGAACAAATCAAGTAATCCAAGGGTTGTTTATACCACGGATCCCTGACTTTAGCGGAATTGGTTTGACTTGGACTGTAGCTTTAGTAGGTGGTGTTGGAGGTACTCTGACAATCATGTGTTATGGCTATTGGTTGAGAGAAGAGGAAGTCACTGATGCAGCCGACCTCACTACTTGTCGAATTGATCTTGGAACAGGTTATCTTATGACGGCAGTCTTTGGGGTAGCTATGGTAATTGTGGGGAGTACTGTTGAAATTGAAGGTCAGGGTACGACCTTACTTGTAAGCTTGGCAGACAGACTTGAGGGCCCCCTGGGCATGTGGGGACGAGCTCTTTTTCTTATCGGTGCCTTTGGCGCTGTTTTTAGCAGTTTACTAGGTGTATGGCAGTCTATTCCCTATCTGTTTGCAGATAGTTGGCGTTTGATCACTAAGCCTTTCGATTCAGATGCAAAAGAACCAGTAGACACCAAGGGATTACCCTACCGAGGATTTATGATTGCCCTTGGCATTATTCCAATGATTGGCCTATTTTGGGGCTTTCAGCAAGTTCAAAAACTCTATACTGTCACTGGAGCTTTATTTTTTCCGTTTCTCGCTATTGGCCTTTTAGTTTGGAATGGTCGCTCAGATTGGGTGGGAGCTCAGTACAAAAATCGTCCGATTACTTCTATTGCATTGATTGGGATTTTGATTTTTTTCTCATGGTTGGCGGCAAGAACAGTTTTTGGCCTTTAAAAACAGAAGGCATGCTGAATGTTTTATGAGCCCAAGAATGGTCATGGATTAGCCCGAGATCCAATTAAGGCTTGTGTTGTTCCTCGACCAATTGGATGGATTTCAACAATCAGTATCGATGGTATCCATAATCTGGCTCCCTTTAGCTATTCAAACTTGGTTGGTAGTGAGCCACCGATGTTCATGTTTTCTGCAAACGGAGCTCATCTTGATGGGGGGGTCAAGGATAGTGCCTTGAATGCTCGTGAAACAGGGGAGTTTGTCTACAATCTTGCAACCTGGGAAACAAGGGATGAGATGAATAGTACGTCTTTGCATGTTAATCGTGGTATGGATGAGTTTGATTTATCAGGCTTGACGAAAGTGGATTCTATAATTGTAACTCCACCAAGGGTAGCGGAATCACCGATCAGTTTTGAATGTAAAACATGGAAATTAATTGATTTGCCGGCAGCAACTACCGGCGCTCATAATGTCATGGTTATCGGAGAAGTAGTTGGCGTCCATATAACAGATGATGCGCTCAAAGAAAAAGGTTATGTAGATGTTACCTTGCTTAGACCACTTGCAAGATTAGGGTACTTGGATTATTCCGTGGTTGATGATGTTTTTACAATGGCTCGACCGAAGTAAAGCTAAGAGTTTTTTGGAGGAACATATGATGAATTTCTTTGATCGTTTAATTTATTCATACGTTATTTTGCTGGCTGGTTTTATTTTGAGTCTAACAAGCTTGAGTGCTTATGGTGAGGATGAGAATGCCTATGCAAAGGTACAGGCCGGTGTGGCAAAGCTTGGCAAGCAGTGGAATGGCAATGTAAATGTTGCAACAACGGATTTATTTATTGAATTACATAAATCATCGGACCAATCTGGTGTGACGGTAGCTCCCGATATTAGTTATGGTGCTCACGAATTGCAGGTATTGGATATAGTTTCACAAGAAAGTAAGCGAGAGGAGTTACTACCTGTCATAGTGTTTTTTCATGGGGGTGCCTTGGTTAGGGGCAATAAAGTTCTCGCTTCAACGGATTTGATGCTCACTAACATACCGGTATTTTTTGCACGAAATGGAATGATAGGAGTAAATGCGAATTATCGTCTTGCGCCTGAGGTTAGTTGGCCTGCTGGTCCAGAAGATGTGAGAGATGTGTTGGCATGGCTTCGGGAAAATATCGATGAATATGGTGGCGATCCTCAGAGACTTTTCGTCATGGGTAATTCAGCTGGGGGGAGAATTGTGGCGAGTTACCTTTTTCACGAGCCGTTTCATTTTGTTGATGGACCTGGAGTAAGTGGAGCCTTATTAAGTTCCGCTTCTTTTGGAAGTAGCGATTCACAAATTCAAAGAGATTATTATGGTGAAGATCCTGAAGTACGCGATGCGCTAGTCCCTTTAGGGTTAGTTGATTACTATTTTGGGCCACAGGTTCCGCTTTTTATGTGGAGTGCAGAATTTGATCCACCTCGGATCGAGGGACCCATAGCTGCAATGTATTCTAAACTGTGTGAAAAATACGAAGACTGCCCACGTTTTACCCAGTTTCAAGGGCATAATCATGTCTCTCATATTTTTAGCCTAAATTCAGTGAATGAAGAGGTGGGTCAGGAGCTTTTGGACTTTATATACTCGATCGTGGATTAGCATAAATAAAGAAAACGAAATATCTATATCATTAGATGAACTTTCTCCTGATAGCAAAAAAGCCAAAACTTTTTAAATGCAATTTGTATCTGTTGATCAGCTAGCCTTATTTATCAGTAAGTGCTTTATCGCAGTAGGCATTTCGAAGCGTGAAGCACAGGTCGTTGCTGGGCTTATGGCAGAATCAGATCTGAATGGTTCTGATGGGCATGGAGTTTTTCGCTTACCACAATATATTGATCGGATTCAGAGTGATGGTATAAATCTCAAGCCTAACATTCGTATTATTGAAGACAAAGGCGCTATGGCAGTGGTGGATGGAGACAATGCGCTTGGGCATCTGGTTATGCATCATGCAACTGAAATTGCGATCAATCGTGCTGTAGAGCATGGCGTTTCGTGGATTGGAGTTAGACATAGTAACCATGCTGGCCCTGCCGCACTCTATGCGAAGATGCCTTTAAAGAAAGACATGATTGGTATTTACGTGGCAGTCGGAAGTGCAAACCATCTTCCTCCATGGGGCGGTACTGAGTTGTTGCTAAGTACAAACCCCATTGCTGTAGCTATTCCAGCTCTTGAAGAACAGCCAATAGTATTGGATATGGCAACTACCGTAGCAGCTTACGGCAAAATAAAAACAGCTGCTCAGCGTGGCGAGTCAATTCCAGAAGGATGGATGATTGATGGGGAAGGCAACCCGCTAACTGACCCTGCCAAATCACATGAAGGGTTTCTTTTGCCGATCGGTGGTCCGAAAGGCTATGGGCTCTCTTTGGTTTTTGGATTGCTTGCAGGTACTTTAAATGGAGCTGCCTTTGGGAAGAATGTTGTTGATTTTAATGCAGACTCGACGTCTTTCACAAATACAGGGCAGTTCATCGTGGCCTTATCAGTGGAATCATTTGGAAATTTAAAGCTATTTAAAAAGAATGTTGATGAGGTAATTCGCAGTATGAGAGCTTCGCCAAAATTACCTGGTTTTGATGCAATAAGGGTTCCCGGAGAACGTAGTTTTCAAACCAAATGCCAACGAGAGCAATCGGGCATACCCATACCAGATGAGTTATTTGAGGTGCTGAACACTCTTGCAGATAACCTAAAAATAGAGCCTCTTAGGTTGTAGTTCATCGTGTTGTTAGGTGACAATCACGTTATGGCAAAAATAATTGATTTAAAAGATAGATTTCGAGCTAACCTGAGCGTGCCTATTTTATTGGCATTAGCCATTGCGGGCTGTGGTTCTGAATCAACTACAATGGATAGCTCTGCACCATCAACGGGATATTATGATGGTGAGACAGTAACATTAATTATGGGTCTTGATGCCTCTGCTGGCGGCACAACCGTTGGACGTTTACTTGCCAAACACTTGGAGTCTTCTCTTGAAGGTAATCCAAATGTGATTGTTAAAAATATGCCTGGCGCTTCTATGATGAATGCGCACCTTTTTGTGTTATTGAAAGCACCGAAGGATGGAACAACTGTATATTATGGACCTAGATCTTCATTGGGTGAGCTGTTGGATTTTCCCGGGCACTCTTTCAAATATTCTCAATTCACTGTGCTAGGAGGAGTCCAGCTAGCACCCCTAGTAACTTATATGCGTAAAGACATGTTAGAAGACGGCATTCAGTCGCCCGCGGATGTTCTAAGGGCCGAAGGGCTAGTTTTTGGAGGTATATCTGCTGAGCATGGTCGAATGATAGCTAGCACAATGGGCCTCGATCTCATTGGAGCTGAATACCATTTTGTCGGAGGTTATCCTGGTAGCGGCAAGATCAGAGCAGCCGTTCTTGGTGGTGAAGTTAATATGGCTACAGATGCGGCTCATGCATATCTTAACGAGGTTGTTCCTACACTTGAGCAACAAAACTTGAATGCTCCTTTATTTAGTTTGCCATTGTTGTCTGAACAAGGCGATCTTGTTAGGAGTCCTCTAGTGCCAGATATTCCAACAATTAACGAGCTCTATGAAGATATTTATGGGAAACCGCCTTCAGGTATTAACTGGGATGCCATTTTGACCATGCTGAAGATAGATCAAACTATGCAGCACGTTTTTTTAGGTCCGCCTGGAATGGATGAAAGAGCTGTTGAAGCATTTCGATCAGCAATTGCTCCAGCCATGGCCACAGAAAGTTTTGCAAATGAAGCTACTCGTATTCTGAGTTATGTTCCTGATTCTGTAGATGCTCAAAGAGCTACGGAGGTTTTAAGTGAAACTGGACAGGTGACACCTGAAATCCAAGAGTTCATAAGAGCTCAAATCGTTCGTAATAGTACCTATTAAAAACTTGATGCCAAGATTATTAAAGATCTAGTAACTTTGGTCTAACGTCCTGGGTACCAGGCAGCGTCCCTAAATTCAATTCCTTCTCCTGCAATTGCATTTTGAAAAGTCTCAATTGTTGCTGGTGTGTTCTGAACATCAGGGGGCGGTTCACCTTGTGGGTTATTAAGCCATCCAGCATAAATACGGTCATAATGGTTCAGATAAACAATACTAGGTTTGAAGGTTTTTACGCACTCAGCTACAGGGATAGGCCGCATTCTATCTACAGGAAGGTTCATGGGCATGACTGCAACATCAATATTTTCTAGTGCTTGAATTTCTGGAATACATTCACCCACACCAGAGAAAAAGAGACGTTTACCTCCAAGATTGATCACGTATCCGTTAGCTTCACCTTTCGGATGATAAGGAAGCCCCGGGGTCATATCGTATGCACCAACTGCCTCAATTAGAATATCTGCAAATGTGCCGCTTTCGCCATTGGCAAGAACAATGCCATCAGAAAATTTTGAATATGCAGTTTGGGTTAATACAACAGGCGCTTCGGGTTTCCTTAGGCTGATAATTGCTTCCGGGTCCAGATGATGTCCGGGATCATCTGTAATTAAAATCAGATCCGCAGGCTTCGCGTTCGACAAATCGCCCGCACTCCATGGGTCGATGTGAATAACTTTTCCTGCATATTCGACTTGAGCGCTTGAATGAATGATTGGGGTTATAATAATTTCACCCTTGTCACCATCAATTGTGTTTTGTGTTTGAGCTAAGCCGATGATTGTTGCTGACATAGTCGCAATTGCCAATAAAAATAATCTCATTGATAAAGCACCTTAAAAACGGTTTCCCTGAGTGTCGCTCGACAATTAATTTAATTCAAGGAATTTTAACTTGGTATCTTAAGGTTGGTATTAACTTGATTGGGTATAAAAAGTAGTTTTTTTAGATAATGAGCCACTCAGGAACGACGCCTGGCAAGACTGATTGCAGCCAGACTGTCAAGTAAGAGGGATGAAATAGAAGACCCATTATCTCACCATACATAAAGACCAAAATTGCCCAACCTGTAATTGCATAGCTTATGGCAAAACGTTTTCTGTATTGCCCCCACCTCACTAGATAAATACCAATGAAAATTGGCAAGGCAAGTTTTTGACCAATAAGAACTGTTAGCAAAAGCATGCCAATTAAATAACCGAAAAAAGGTAAAGAATCTTCTAACCAAGCATCTTGGCGAGCTTTCAATATGCTTCCTTTCCATGTTCCTATTTTAATTTTTTCCTTTGATAAATTCATTATGTCTTGTGCAGATAAAACAAGTGACAAAATAAAACCTGGAATACAAATAACTATTGGAAATTGACGAACTGCTGGCGGCCAATTAAGTGAGTTATAGCCAGCCCACGCAAATAGCAAGCAAAGGCCAATTGAGAAGGGTAATGATATGGCTGGGTTTTTTTCAGAATCAACTGCAGTCGGTTTGTTAGTTGTGAGTTTTTGTTTTGTAATTCCTCTTCCGGCAAAGAAAAGTGTTAAGAAAATAACTACTGCAAGAAAAATCACAATTGGTCTTTGCAGCCAATCAATGCCTTGATAGACCCGCATACTAATTTGAAATGACCCCTCCAGAATCCCTCCTAATACAAGTGCCAGAACAACAGGAGGTCTTGGCCAACCCCCACGTTTCATGAAAAAACCTAGTGCTCCAAAAAATGTACAACTCACCCAGTCCCCAAAAGATGCGCCGCCTAACCAAGCTCCCATGTATACAAATAACAAAACGCCAGGGACAACCATATGACCAGGAAGTAGAGCAACCTTTGAAACTTGTTCCACGCTCATTAACAAAATTAGCGTTGCAATTACACTGGCAAAGGCAATCATCCAAACAAAGCTAAAAGTCATGGGAAGTTCTGTATCTAGCATGCTTGGCCCAGGACGTAGTCCTAACATGATAAGGGCACCCATAAGGACAGCTGTACCAACACTGCCAGGAATTCCCATTGTTACAGTAGGTATTAGAGCTCCACCACGCAATGCATTATTTGCTGCTTCAGGAGCTAAAACACCCCTAACATCGCCTTTACCAAATTTTGATTTGTCCTTCGCACCTTGCATCGCATGCCCATACGTAACCCATCCTACAATTGAAGCGCCAAGTCCGGGTAACATGCCAATATAAGCACCAATTACACTGCAACGTACAACCAGCCACCATTGTTTCAGAGCCTCACGTACACCAACTAAGAGTCCTCGACGAGTATCAGTACTTTCACCTGTTCTAGAGATAGAGACATTTTTTATTGAAAGTTCGGCGATCTCAGGAATAGCAAAAAGGCCAAGCAAAACAGGAATTAGCGGTAATTGATCGAGAAGATAAAGAGTGCCAAAAGTGTATCTCGGTATGGCTTGCGATTCAGGAAATCCAACCATAGCTAGTAGAAGCCCTAAAATTGCTGCAGCAACGCCTTTCATAATAGAGCTTCCTGATAGCGAGCCAACCATAGTTAGGCCTAACATCCCAAGCATAAAAGTTTCAGGAGATTCGAAAGCTAATATCACCGGGAGTATAAGTGGTAGTGAAATACCTAGGGCCGCGGCACCACAAACCCCGCCAATTGCAGAAGATGTGAAAGCAGCTCCAAGTGCGCGTGCAGATTCTCCACTTTTTGCCATGGGATAGCCATCTAGAACAGTGGCTTGTGATGCAGCAGTAGCGGGGATGCCTAAGAGAACTGAGGTTATTGCGCCACTCGTAGATGTCGATGCCCAAGATGCTAGAAGAAGGGCAAAAGCTGATACAGGCTCCATGCCAAAGGTAAATGGTAAAAGCAGTACCAAACCAATTGCTCCGCCAAGCCCCGGTATAGCGCCTAAAATAATTCCAACTACACAGCCTATTATGAAATAAGCTAAAACGTGCCATTGGAAAATTAAGCCTAGCCCGGAAAATAGGGCTTCAAACATGATTTGTAGCATTGAATGGCCTTAAAATTTTTTCTATCAGGGACAGATTAAGAGGATAATAGCACTGCCTTTAACTAGGAGATAAATAATGGCAAATCCAATTCCACTCAAGGTGCTTCTTAGCCTTAAAGATGCAAATGTTATTGTTGATGAAGCACTCCGTATTGCTAGGGAAAATAATATGCAACCAATGACCATAGTAGTTTTGGACACTGGAGGACATCAGATTGCTTTGAAACGTGAAGATGGTAGTGGAATCATTCGAGTTCAGGTTGCTTGCGCTAAAGCTTATGGGGCCTTAGGGATGGGAAAGTCTAGTCGCGATTTGGGTGACCATGTTTCAGATCGACCACTTTTTGGTAACTCACTAAGCGTAATATCTGGGGGGCGGTTTGCTACGGTTCCCGGGGGTGTTCTGATTCTAGATGATGCTGATTTAGTTATCGGAGCCGTTGGTGTAACTGGGGATACTTCTGCAAGGGATGAATATGCTGCCATCGGAGGGATTAGAGCTGCGGGTCTAAAATCTTCTCCAGGTCAGGCAGCACCTGACTGGAACGGATAGAACTGAAATTGTTTGTAAAGCTAAGCTGAGGTGGCTATAGGGAAATGGCAAAGAAACGAGTAAAACCCCTAGGTGGTCGAGTAATTACATTGGAATACAACTCGAAACTCCTGAAAGGTAATCCTTTAGGAGATCCCTATGTGCGTCAGTTAGATATTTGGTTGCCCCCAGGGTATGACGAGGGAAAAAGCAAAGGACTTGGTAAACGGTATCCTGTTTTGTTTGATCTGGTTGGCTATACAGGCTCAGGAAAGTCACATACTAATTGGAGAAATTTTGACGAAAATGTGCCGGAACGTGCTGCACGACTAGTTCACGAAAAGAAAATGGGCGAATGCATTATTGTTTTTCCCGACTGCTTCACAGCACTTGGCGGAAACCAATATATCAATTCATCTGCATTAGGGCCTTATGCTCATTATTTAACTAAGGAACTGGTTCCATTTGTTGATAAAGAATTACGGACGCTAGCTACTAGGGATCATAGGGGTTGTTTTGGAAAATCATCGGGTGGTTATGGAGCTATGCTCCATGGGATGAAGTATTCAAAGTATTGGGGAGCTATTGCTAACCATTCAGGAGATGCCTATTTTGATTTTATTTATCGTTGCGATTGGCCTAGTGTTTTAGATTGTCTTTCGTCTCATAGGCGTCGTAAGCGAAAGTCAGGGGTTATTGAGGTTTCTAGGGAGGAAAGAAATTGCGCGATTGGCTTTGATGATGGCCGTGTAAGTCGTTTTCTGCGTTATGTTTGGAGTACTAATAAATTAACCAATTCTGAAATTTTAAGTCTTATGATGGTTGCTATGGCTGCCAGCTATGATCCTGACCCAAAAGCACCAAATGGTTTTAGGCTGCCTTTTAATCTGGAAACCGGTGAAATCATTGCTGAGCGCTGGCAAGAGTGGTTGAAAAGCGATCCTATTAATCTTGTGTCACGTTACAAGAAAAATTTAAATTCGCTTAATGGAATTTTTATCGATTGCGGTTGGCATGATCAATATCGTATTCATTACGGAACTAGAATACTTTCAAAGAGGTTGGTAAAAGCAGGCATCAGGCATCGTTACGAGGAATTTCCTGATACGCATTCGGGGATTGATTATCGTATGGACCGGAGCTTGCCGTTTCTATATCAGTCGGTAAAGTGATACTTATGAAAAATATTTTGTTTGTTATTTTTGCTACCTTTGCTGCGCCTGTTCTGTCTCAGCAAAGCGAAAAAAATTCAAATACTCTTTTAGATGAGGTCGAAGAGATTCCAATTGATTTTGATGCACCACCTGCAAGTGAGGCGGGTTGTTTTAGCGTTAGAGGAATTCGAAATTTCTCATCACTGCATGATTCGTATTTGTATGTAGAGGGACGCGGAAACACTCACTATTTACTTACTATGAACAGAGTGTGTCTGGGGCTGAGAAATGCCCAGGCTGTAGCAATTCAGAACCACAGAGATCGCGTATGCTCTAATAGCCAGGCTAGTGTTTCTTATCGGGGGGTAGGTGGCCGCATGGAAATCTGTGACATTAAAACAATAGAAAAATTGGAAGATGAGAAAGCAGTGCGTACTCTAGTAAATATTCGTACGCGCAGCGGACGGTAAAATTTAAAAATCTGCCACTTGGTGACAGGTAACTAATAATAAGATGGAGAAAGTTATGCGTAAGTTTATCTTTGGTGTCGGTGTTGTTTCAGTTCTTGCGGCTTTTTATCTTGGGCGTTTATCTGCTCAGGGTACTGCCACAGGCCCAGCGCCTAGTTGCAACATGTGTGAAGCGGATTTTGTTCCCAAAGAGGAACTAGACTCCTATGAGGCGATTTCCGTTGCACAATCGCTTACAGATCAGCAAGTACGTTCTATTGATATCGGCAATGCTAATATTCAAATAGCACTTGCTCGACGAGGGGCACTAGAAAACCCGAATCCCCGTTCTGTTGCTGAACATTCACTTGTTACTGAAGTGTATTATGTGCTGAGTGGTTCAGGCACTAATAAACTAGGTCCGGATCTAGTTGATAGGCAGCAGCGGCCTGATGACAATAGGGCAGTCCAATTTTTAAATGGCCCCGGGAGTAATTCGCTTGATATTCGAAATCCTCAGGAAGTTGAGTTAGAAGCTGGAGATGTTTTGGTAATACCAGCCGGAACAGGACATCAATTCACAAGAATTGATGATCACATTACATACATTATGGTTCGAGTAGATCCAGATAAAGTCGTTCCACTAATGAATGCGGCAGATTCCGCAGCCTATATAAATGAGAATCTTCCCTAACAGCATGAGTTTGTTAGCGTTGCCGCTCGGCGATTTCCATAAGGCCTTTGTCGAGGGCAGCGCGATCAAGCCATCTGCCTCTAATCATCACGCCAAGGGGACGGCTGACAGAAGCAACATCAGATAGTGGATTGTTTTCTACAAGAATTAAGTCTGCGGCTAGGCCCACGCTTATTACTCCAAATTCGTTTTCTTTTTCGAAGAATTCAGCTGGTGCAACCGTTCCTGTTCGAAGCACTTCATATGCTGTTAGTCCAGCGTCAATCATTGACCGAATTTCATGATGAATTGAAAATCCGGGGACGTTAAAAACCTGGGGTGCATCAGAACCGAGTAGTAGGCGGGCACCTTCATCATTAAGGGCTTTGATCAGTTTTTGTCTAATTTCTAGCAGACGTGCAGGACCATCTGGGGTATTTATTGTGCTTACGATCTGCTCTTTAGCTTGTACCCATCTTTGCACCATACTAGATGGCATATATGCCATATCTTCTCTTTTAGCTAGCTCTTGGGCAGGAACATCAGAGATTCTTTGTTCAAAAAGAATTTGTGTGGGTACTACCCAAGCATTTGCATTCCTAGTTTCTCTTGCCGCTTGCAAAATTCGAGAGGTATCAATAATTTCTATAAAACCCATTCCATAGTAGCCAGCTGAGTAGTCGGAGATATCTATTTCTGGGGATACAAGGTAATGAACATAGCCATCCATATGATCTATAGCCACTTGCCCTTTTGACAAAGCGTGTGCAAGGCCCACATCCTCAGGTACGTGTCCCGATAGTGTCATTCCTGATTCAACAGCTGCCTGCATGGCAGCATCATATTGAGGGCGAGTAATTCCAGGATGAATTTTTATAAAGTCATAGCCAGCATCAGCTTGATCCAATACTATTTGCCTAGCATGTTCGGGGGAGTCTACTCGGCCCCCTCTCAATGAGATGCCTGGCGTAAAGAGGCGAGGACCTAGAGTTTGTTGAGTTGAAATTTTGTCCCTAAGTTCAAGATGAGCTGGCTGACCAAGCATACCCCGTACAGTGGTTACACCATTTGCAACATATAGAAAAAGAACATCTTCTAAATATTGTTGATCATCTGGTCCCGGAATATGTCCATGCATTTCTGCCAGACCTGGCATTAAATAAAAACCTTCAGATTCAATCACAGTTGCATTTGATGGAATTGGCAATTCTTTTGAATCCCCAAGAGCAGATATTTTTCCGTCTGTGACAATTACCGTTTGGTTCTCAACAATCCCTTCGTAGTGCATTGGAACAATATGCGTGTTTATAAAAGCATAGGTTTGTTGTGCCTGTATGGTGGACAGGCAAGAAAAAAGTAAAGTTAGGATTATTAGATAGCGATACATAGCTTGTTATAGATAGTAATTATATTTTTAGTCTATTCTATCGTAATGGAAGGAAAAAAATGAAGCTAGGCTCAGTTCGTATCAGTGCGCTGATATTTTTTATGATATACGTTATAGGGCTAATTTTAGTGGTTAGCCCCTCAGCGTCGTATGCGCAGGTTACGCTTGATGAACCCGATGGCAAAGCCCTGATTGAGAGTTTGCGAAATGGGGGTTTAGTTGTATTTTTACGTCATGCTGATACTGCTGGTATGCCTTGCGATAGTCTTTATCGAATTGGGCAGCGTGAGGGGCAAAGAAATCTCTCCCGGGATGGTCAAGAGCAGGCTAGGCGAATAGGACAAATGCTCGCCGAGCTGAATATTCCTCTTCAGGAGCCTATTCTTTCAAGTCCAGTTTTTCGTGCGCGTGACACCGCAGAGCTTGCATTTGGTTTAGAACGTGTGGAAATCACAGATAGTCTGATAGCAGACGATTATGCTGGGACTTACGGTGTAAGCTGGGTAATTAATGAACATCAACGTTTATTTGCTATGCCGCCATCGTCAGGATTAAACCAGATTCTGGTTGGTCATCGTACGCCAGCTTTAATCTCATTGGGAGGACGGGTAAGCCGTACGGAATTTCCTGAGGGTGCCGCTATTATTATGCTTCCAGTCGATGGAGAGGTTGTTGTTTTAGGGGTGCTTTCTATCGTTCCTTCCCCAAACCCTGGCGTGGATCGTTGTTAATTTCACTCATTTAGTTTTGTTTTAACCTAAATGTAGCGAGTGGCGTAGTATTTAAAATTAAGATAGGTAAAAATTACCTTTATTGATCTAATAAAAAAACAACATAAAGGTACTGCAAACGGGGGAGCAGGCATGAAAACGCATCAATTAATTGTGGGCATTCTAGGTTCGATTGGTTGTGTATATGCCAATGCTCAGATTCAAATCAATCAAGATATAGCAGGTAATATTGAGGCACCACTAGCGCCTGATTTTTCTGGTACTTATATATCGGGAACACCAGTAGAGTCCCTTACGTATACCCAGCCCGATACATATCCTTTTACCCGCCAAGGCGCGCGGGCACACGCAAGTTTTGATCCGATTGTGGCAGACCCCCAACAACAGGATGATTGTGCGGGAGAAAGTGTGCCGTCGGTGATTTGGGGGGGCAACCCCATGGCCATTACTCAAGAAAATGGACTTATTCTGATGCGTTTTGAGAGCGGGGATACAATCCGACAAATATTTCTTGATGGCACTATCCCGGCCTTAGATCAAGAGCACACTATTACTGGGTTTTCGATAGGCCATTGGGAAGGTAATGAACTGAGGATAGAAACCACTCATCTGCAGGCTGGGGTTCTAACAAGCCGCGGTTATCCAATGAGTGAGAATGTTCGACTGGCAGAGCGGTATTGGCGTGATCCTTTATCTAACAATCTTCACATGGAGTTGGTAGTTGAAGATCCAGTTAATTACACGGAATCTGTAACTCTTTCTAGAGAATTTATATGGTCTGATGAAGAGCAGGTTCAGTTATGGAATTGTATTAGTCTTGGCCCTAGATTTGCTGAGCCAGACATTGATGAACTGGTACGAATGCTTGAAGGGTTATGAGTTTTTTCACTCAAGAAAGTGATTGAGAATTATGCAAGTTATGAAAAAAATAAAAATTTTCTTAGTAGGAATGCTACTAGTGGCCCCAGCGATTGCACATCATAGTGATGCTGGTCTTGACATGGAGAACTCAGAAATTCTGGAAGGAACAGTAACCGGATACTTTTGGCGAAATCCCCATGTCTATTTTACCCTTGAGGTTATTGAGGAGAACGGCGTTGCTATCGAGTGGGAGTTGCAAATGGGTTCTACTGGAACTTTAGGCCGGAGAGGATGGACACGAGAGAGTCTTATTGAGGGTGACTTGGTTACTGTGACCGCACATTCAGCCTTAAATGGTGAGCCATATGGAATTGCAGAATTGGTTGAGCGGTCAGGCAAACTTGTAGCAACACTGGAGCAATATCAACCAGAGGTAACAGCAAGTACAACAACATTAGAGGGTAGTTGGATGGCTAATGCAGCAGAGCTTGTTAGTTATCCTGGTGGCTTTGATGGATTTTTTCTGGCAAATCTTGTATTAACAGAGGAGGGTGAGCGAGCTCAGGCAGTTTATGATCCATTGTCTTTAGAAAACCCCGAGTCTACCTGTGTTGGAAGACCAACTCCGGGCATGCTTGTTTCTAGTAATCTATATCCAATCGAGATCATTTTTAATGATGATGAAACAATCACGATTCGTACCGATTATTATGATGAAACTAGAATTGTATACATGGATGGTCGAGAACATCCCAATAGCAATGAACGTTTTCAAACAGGGTACTCCATTGGATTTTGGAACGGGGATACATTAGTTGTTGATACGCGGAATTTTACTGATCATCGCTCGCCTTATCAGGTTGGCGTGCCATCGGGGGGGCAAAAACATGTGGTAGAGAGATACCAATTAATTGAAAATGGTACTCGTATAGCAGTGGACTTTATGCTTGAAGATCCTCAGTATATTGCAGAGCCATTAGTTCATTCCAGAGAGCTCATCTATTCCCCCCAATTAGGGTCGAATCTATTCGATTGTGACCCAGAAGCAGCGAGTCGTTTTGTCCCTCAAGATGATTGATCAGAAAATTAGCCTTTAATCTTTATTATTTAATAAAAAGGAATAAAAAATAGCTAGATGAACAAATTGACCATTATTGCAGCAACCGTTTTGTTTATTAGTACTCCTGTGTACGCACAGAATTCATTAAATGGTGCATGGCGAGCGACAGAGATGGTGGTAACCGGAGGAAATGAAGCTGGGATATATACAGATGTTCAGTCAGTCATTATTTTTTCTGAAACACATTTTAGTATGTTCACCAATTTAGGAGATCGTCCAGATTCGCTTAGTAGCGCGGGGCAACTTAATGCTGAGCAGTTGCTGAATTCATTTCAGAGTTTTAATGCTAACGCCGGCATGTATAACGTTTCTGGTGGTAGGTTAATTAGACAACTGGAATATTCTAAAAGCCCCTTGGATATAGGATCAATTGTCGAGTCGACTTATCAAAGAATGGGCGATACGCTAATAATTACAACGCAAAATTCAGATGGCGTAATTAATCGAATTATTTACACTCGCGCAGATTGATTTACTGGATGCTCTGATGCAAATAGAAACAGTAGGTGTCATCGGAACTGGTGATATGGGCAGTGCTGTAGGACGCACACTGACAGATGAGGGACATCGTGTAATCACAGATTTGAGTGGTCGGAGTCAGCATTCCGTTGATTTGGCCCGTTGCGCTGGCATTGAAGATGTTAAAAGCCTTGAGAGAGTGATAGAAGAGGCTGATTTATTGTTATCAATCTTGCCTCCAACAGAAGCCATTAACTTTGCGGAAAGAGTAGCTGAACTTATACGTTTAAAAAGCTCTTCATTAGTTTATGCAGATTGCAATGCTGTATCACCAAAAACTGTTTTGAAGATAGAGCAGTTTTTTTCAGCTCTTGGTATAGAATTTTTAGATGTTGGGATAGTTGGAGCTGCGCCACGAAAAGGTAATGTTGCTACTAGATTTTATGTGTCAGGACAACAAATTGGAGCACTAGAAAAGCTAAACAATTCTAAGATACGTGTGATTAATATGGGGACTGAAATTGGTAAGGCCTCTGCCCTAAAGGCGGCCTATGCAGGTCTCAATAAAGGAACTCAAGCACTACATGCAACTGTTTTACTTGCTGCTGAGAGATTAGGGGTGCGTCAAATGCTCATGCGTGAATTAGAGGAGAGTCAACAGCAAGCAGAAGTTAGAATGAAACAGGAAGTTCCTTATCTTGCTGCTACTGCAGTAAGGTTCGCTGGAGAAATGAAGGAAATTGCCTCTACCTATGAGTCAGTTGGCGTGACTGGGAAGATACATGAGGGGGCTGCTTGGCTTTTTGAGGGACTTGCTGAAACACCGCTAAGTTCAGAAACTCGAGCGACGTTGGATCGCAGTCGTTCTTTAGATGAAGCGATTGATATTTTTACCCGGTTTATCAACAAGAAGTCATGACTACACACGAAACTTGCTGACTATCTCTTTTATGTCTGGTCGAGGACGTTCATTAGGCTCTTCTGCAGCAGTGCCTATATGAATAAAACCTGCAATCTGTGTTTTGTCATTATGGCCAAGAAACTTAATAACATCTACATGGTACGCAGGCCAGTCTGTTACCCACTGTGCGTTGTAGCCTAGTGCTTGTGTTGCAACAAGGATATTTTGGCACATGGCGCCAGTTGATAGGAGTTGTTCTACCTCAGGGATCTTTGCCAATTTTTTTTCGTTTGGACACATTGTAATAATTAGTAGTATGGGCGAGCGCTGTGGACGATTACGTTCTAACTCTATATGTGTTTCCTTTGAATCAGGATTCTCACTATTAAATAATTCAGCACAAAAATCTCCTAATGAGCTTTGAGCCTCTTTATCGAGAATTTGAATTTTCCATGGTTCTGCTCGACCATGGTCAGGAATTCGAAGTGCAGCGCTTAGAATACTTTGCAATTCTTCCGGGCTTGGTCCCGGTTCTATAAGGTTTTTTGCTAGCACAGATCGGCGCTTCAGAAGTAAGTCTATTGTGCTGTTTGCCATAGAACATAACTCTAACATCTTGCTTTTCTCTGAGCATCAGAAGGCGATCTCAATTTTATGAGAGTTGCTATATTTAATACTCTAAAGCTAGGTATTATGAGCTAGCTTTAAACAAGTTCAAGCCAGTTTTTTTGCTACCAGAGGGCAACTAATGTCGTTAGAGGCACCATATGCTAATTTAGATCCTAATATGGTTCTTAAGGCAGTAGAAGAATTAGGGTTTCGCTGTGATGGTCGAATTCTTGCGCTAAATAGTTATGAGAACCGCGTTTATCAGTTGGGAATTGAAGATGGTGCATTCGTAGTTGTAAAGTTTTATCGACCAGAGCGCTGGTCCGATGAGGGAATAATTGAAGAACACCTATTTTCCCAGGAACTGGTGGAACACGATTTGCCAATAGTGGCTCCGCTGGCGGTTCAAGGTGCCACATTACATAAACACTATGGGTTTCGTTTTGCTGTCTTTCGTAGACGTGGTGGCCGGTGGCCTGAACTTCTTGAAAAGGAAGAACGCGCACTAATGGGTCGCTTTGTAGGAAGAATTCATTCAGTTGGTGCAACTGCGAGTTTTCAATATCGCCAGGATATATCAATACAAAGAATGGGCCAGGAAGCAGCAGAGTATGTTCTTCAAAGCGATTGGGTACCTCCACATTTGTCAACTAATTATGAGTTAATAACAAGCCAGCTAATAAATATGATCAGTGATCTTTTTAATTTGGCTGGTGATTTTAGGCAGACACGAATTCATGGTGATTGTCATCCTGGAAATGTCTTATGGACGGATAATGGACCACACTTTGTGGACTTGGATGATTGCTTGACTGGACCTGCTGTGCAAGATCTTTGGCTTTTTCTATCAGGTAATCGGGAATCGCAATCATCTCAGCTTAAGGATCTGCTTGAGGGATACAATCAATTTTATGATTTTGATTACCGCGAGCTACATTTGATTGAACCTCTTCGTACTTTGCGGATGATTCATTATACGGCATGGATTGCAAGGCGCTGGAATGATCCAGCTTTTCCCAAGGCATTCCCATGGTTTGCTGAGAATAAGTATTGGGAGGAACATATTTTGGCATTGAAAGAACAGATTGCGGTCCTTGCTGAGCAGCCACTAGATTTAGTTTGAAAAAGGTTTTTTCTTATCAACTTTAGTTGTGTGTTCTTACGGCTTGGAACTATAGTTGGGTATTAGAGATTTAATTGGAAAGATGATGAGAGGAAAGGTAAAGAGGAGTCACCAATG
>MDTE01122448.1_pt1 | contig 71476 bp, 75 predicted proteins | sample 811231 | NCBI WGS metagenome assembly MDTE01 (sample SAMN05326651, study PRJNA326480) | marine metagenome | isolation source: seawater | place: Indian Ocean: Red Sea | collected 2010
GAAGTTTACAACCCTAGGGCCTTCGTCCTTCACGCGGCATCGCTGGGTCAGACTTGCGTCCATTGCCCAATATTCCTCGCTGCTGCCTCCCGTAGGAGTCAGGGCCGTATCTCAGTCCCCATGTGGCAGATCATCCGCTAAGACCTGCTACGCGTCATAGGCTTGGTAAGCTTTTACCTTACCAACAACCTGATGCGACTTGGACTCATCTTTAGGCGAAAAACATTTTACCACTTTCACCATAGTGAATGTGGTCATATCCAGTATTAGTCTCAGTTTCCTGAGGTTATCCTGGTCCTAAAGGCAGATTATCCAAGCATTACTCACCCGTTCGCCGCTCAGTAACAGATAAATCTGTTCTTCGCTCGACTTGCATGTGTTAGGCGTGCCGCCAACGTTCACTCTGAGCCAGGATCAAACTCTTCAAAAAAAAAGATTGTTTATTATATTATTATTGGCTCAAAAACTCACACGTATCTTCTACCAAATTTTCAAAAAACGTCCACTTACTTAGTGGAGCTATTAAATTTAATCTAAAGTATCTAATTGTCAAGAAATCGAAAATATAATTTTTATAATACAAAAAATAAGATATATAATAGTTAAAATGGCTAAAATTATAGCAGTTGTAAATCAGAAAGGTGGCGTAGGAAAGACAACAACTGTTATCAATCTGGCTGCTGGACTAACTCATCTAAACCAAAGGGTCCTTATTGTTGATTTAGACCCACAAGGAAATTCTACAAGTGGTCTTGGGATAGACAAATCCACTTTAAAGAAGTCTATCTATAATATATTGGTAGAAAATGAGACTTTTGACGAAATAATTCAATCAGTAAGTTTAGGTCAAGACATGTCTCTATATATATGCCCTTCTAACTCTGAACTTTCAGGTGCTGATATTGAGCTATATAATATAGAGGATAGAGAATGGGTCTTAAAAAAAGCTTTCGAAAAATTAAATCTAAACAACTTTGAATACATTATTATAGATTGTCCCCCTTCATTAAGTCTTTTAACAGTTAACGCATTTGCTGCATCCAACTCTTTGCTAATTCCAGTTCAATGTGAGTTTTATGCTATGGAAGGTCTTGCTCAACTTCAAAAGACTTTGGATTTGATTATAGAAAGAATTAATCCATCTCTTGAAATAGAAGGCCTTTTGCTGACAATGTTTGATTCTAGAAACAATATATGTAAAACCGTTGCAGATGAAGTTAAAGCTTTCTTTAAGGAAAAAGTTTTAAATACGCTCATACCTAAAAATGTTAGACTAGCTGAGTGTCCAAGTTTTGGAAAATCAATTTTTGATTATGATTCAAATTGTGCAGGAGCTACAAGTTATTTAAATTTATCAAAAGAAATCCTTATGCAAAATGGAGGCTTAAAAGATGAAGAAGTCTCTTGGTAAGGGTCTAGACTCTTTAATAAGATCAAGCAGTTCTAAAGTTACACAAACTGATAGTAATAGAAATAAAAACAATCTTGTATTTATCTCAGATGTAGAACCTAATAAAAATCAACCAAGAAAAGACTTTGATTCTTTACTAATAAACGATTTAGCGGAATCAATCAAAAGTAATGGCTTACTTCAACCAATCATAGTAAGGGAAATACCAAATAATAAATACGAAATAATAGCAGGAGAAAGACGATGGAGAGCAAGTCAAATTGCCGGACTAACAAAAGTTCCTGTCGTTGTTACCGATGCAACAGATAAAAAATCTTTCGAATTATCAATCATTGAAAACCTTCAAAGAGAAGATTTAAATTCAATTGAAGAAGCATTAGCACTTAAAGAATTACTAGACAAATATAGTTTGACTAACGAGGAAATATTAAAAATTACAGGTAAAAAAAGGTCCTCTAATGCTAACACTATAAGATTATTAGAATTACCTATAGAAGTACAAAGAATGATAATAGAAAACAAATTGTCTAGGGGGCACGGTATTGCATTATTAAGTTTGTCTAACAAGGACAGTATTTTAAAAGTTGCCGAATTCGTTGCAAAGAAAGGACTAAGTGTTAGACAAACGGAAAATCTTACTAAATCAGAAAAAGGAAAAGTTAGCAAAAGTAATCAAGAGAAAGATATTTATATAAAAGAATTAATTAAGAGAATAGAGGATAAAATAGGACTTAAGGTTAAAATAACTGGTAGCTCTAAATCTGGTAAAATAGAAATTAAATATAGGACTTTAGATGAATTAAACAAAATAATAAGCTCTCTAAAATAAAATGAAAAATTTTAAAGTAACAATAGAAATTATGCCACTTGAAAGTGTTCTAGATCCACAAGGAGAAGCCATAGAACTAATAGTTAAGAACAAAAATGAATACAAAGCTAATAATTTTAGGGTTGGTAAGAAAATTCAATTCTCAATTTCATCTAATAGTAAATCTGAATGCGAAAAACAAGTAAATAAATTATGCAAAGAATTCTTAGTAAACGAAATTATAGAACATTATGAGATTAGTATAAGAAATGAAAAAGATTAATTTTGGGATTATACAGTTTCCTGGATCCAATTGTGAGCAAGACTGCTTTCATGTTATTTCAAATGTTATAAAACAGAATTGTAGATACATTTGGCATGATTCAAAAAGTTTGCGTGGTATCGATTGTGTCATAGTGCCAGGAGGATTCTCTTATGGTGACTATTTAAGGACCGGCGCAATAGCTGCTCAAAGTAAAATCAGCTATGAAATAAAAGAATTTGCAAAAAGAGGTGGTACTGTTATCGGCATATGTAATGGCTTTCAAATTTTAACTGAACTTAAATTGTTACCAGGTGTATTACTTAGGAATAAATCATTAAATTTTGTTTGCAAGGATACCTATATCAAGATTGAGAATAGTTCAACCAGATTTACACAGCTCTACAATCAAGACGCTGTAATCAAGATTCCAATAGCCCATGCTGAAGGAAACTACTATTTAACTAAAAAAGAGCTTTCAACTATAAGGAAAAGAAATCAAATAATCTTCTCATACTGTGATGAGTTTGGTATCTCCTCTGAAACAGCTAATCCTAATGGTTCGATATTAAATATAGCAGGCTTATCAAATGAAGAAGGTAATGTATTAGGGTTAATGCCTCATCCAGAAAGAGTTTCCGAAAAAGTTCTAGGTAGCACTGATGGAATCAACTTATTTAAATCCATAGTAAATTTTTTAAATTAATCATAAGAATTAATTAGATTTTATTATTTATGTTAAATTATATTTATGTCTGATAATAATAAAGCTGATTTCTTTTTGGATATAAGTTCTGACTTTTGCCCAATGACTTTTGTAAAAACCAAGTTGCAGCTTAATAAGATGTCTAGCGGAGAAATATTGGAAGTCAAATTATCTGAAGGAGAACCATTAGAGTCCGTTCCGGAGAATATTGAAAACGAAGGACATAAAGTTCTTTCTATAAAAGAAAATGGAAAGGACTCTAGAGTATTTATCAAAAAAGCCTAAAATGGGAGAATCAGTAAAAGACTTATCTAAAATTAACTCGGTAATTGATTTAATAGGAAGCACTCCTTTAATTAAACTTAACAGTTTTCCCGAAATCGATTCTGAAAATGAAATATTTGTAAAAGCTGAATGGTTCAATCCTGGTGGATCAATAAAAGATAGAGCAGCTTTAAAGATGATTCTTGAAGGCATAAATAAAAATGAATTAAATTCAAAAAAAACTATAATGGATTCATCTTCAGGGAATACTGCAATTGCATATGCAATGATTGGTGCTGCTCTTGGATACAAAGTCGAACTAGTAACCCCTGAAAATATTAATATTGAAAGAAAAAAAACGCTAGAAGCTTATGGTGCAAAGATTATTTATTCAAGTCCATTTGAAGGATCCGATGGTGCAATTCTTGAAGCAAGAAAATTAGCAGAAAAGTTCTCTGATAAATATTTTATGCCTGATCAATACAATAACCCTTCTAATCCATTAGCTCATTACGAAACTACTGGTCCTGAAATATGGGAACAAACTAAAGGAAAGATAACTCATTTTGTTTGTGGAATTGGAACAAGTGGGACTATGATGGGAGCGGGTGAGTTTTTAAAAAATAAGAATCCTAAGATAAAGCTTATTGGGGTTCAACCTGACAATTCTCTTCATGGCTTAGAAGGATTGAAACATATACCTACCTCAATAAGGCCAGGAATATACAATGAAAATAAAATAGATAAAACGTTCTGGGCAAATACTGAAAAATCATACGAAGTGATGGAAAGACTAGTTAATCTAGAAGGCATGTTCGTTGGGCATTCAGGTGGTGCTGTAGTACTGTCAGCTTTAGAAGAATTAAAAGAAAGCCAAAATTCTTTAATTGTTTGTGTAATTCCTGATGGCGGATACAGATATTTAAGTGGAGGAGTTTGGTGGTAAAAATATCCAGTGATACTAATAAAAAGATTATCAATATATGCGAACAAGGTTTTCCGAATGAAGTATGTGGGGTTTTGATAGGAACAATGAATGGCAATGATTTCGATATATTAGATTTTTTTCCTTGTAAGAATTTAAACAAAGAGAGAGCCGTTGACAGATACGAATTAGACCCAAAAGATTATATAAATGCAGATAAGGAAGCAAGGGAAAAAGGCTTAGATATAGTAGGAATATATCATTCACATCCGAATCATCCTGCAATCGCTTCAGACACTGATAAATATTTCGCCCAAGAGCGCTATATATATTTGATTTATTCCATCTATGAAAGCAAATATAAAGATTTGATAGGATGGGTATTTAATGAAAAAGAAGATGAAATGAATGAAGTATCTATAGAAGTATTATGAAAAATCAAAAAAGAATTGTAATGATTACTGGTGGAGCTAAAAGGATAGGAAGAGAGATCGCTCTTGGACTATCAAAAGAAAAATATACCTTTATAATTCATTTCAATAAATCCAGGAAAGAAGCCGATAATCTTGTAAGGGAAATAAAAAATAATGGCGGAGATGCAAGGTCGATAAAATTTGATTTTTCAAATACTAAATCCATAGAAAAATTCTGTAAATCATCTGAAATGCTCTTTGGAAGAGTTGATATACTGATTAATAATGCGTCCATATTCAAAAGTCAAAATTTTTATAAAATAAAAGAAAAAGATTTTGATAGTATGATGAGAATAAACCTAAAAGCTCCATTCCTACTTTCGAAATTCTTATCCAAGAATATGATGAAGAGAAAATATGGGAAGATTATCAATATCACTGACTCGATAGGAACAAGCAAAACTTGGAAAGACTTTTCTTCTTATTGTATATCAAAAGGTGGACTTGAAACTATGACAAAATCTTTATCGTTGGAGCTAGGTCCTTATATCCAAGTTAATTCGATAGCACCTGGCAGAATATTAAAACCAATTACTGGTTCAAAAAAGAATCTTTATAGAAAAATTTCTGCTTCAAAAATACCCTTACAGTCTTTAATTAATTCTATTGAATTCTTAATCAATAGTGATTTTATCACAGGGGAATCTATTCATATTGATGGAGGAGAGAGGCTCACTTAAGCTTATTATTTGCTCCTACAATCTCTGATAAATTTTCAACTCCCTCTTTTTTCATAAGTGAAACAATTTCTGAATTAATCTTTTTTATCAATCCTGGTCCTTCGTAGACGAAAGATGTGTATAACTGAACAAGATTTGCTCCTAATTTAATTTTTTTATAAGCGTCCTCTCCTGAGAAAATACCGCCCACCCCAATAATTGATATTTCTCCTTTTGTGACTCCATAAGCAAAAGATATTTTTTCGTTTGATAATCCAAATAAAGGTTTTCCTGAAAGCCCTCCATTATTTGGGTATGATTTAGATTCTAATTTGAGATCTCGGCTCTTCGTAGTATTCGTTAGAACTATTCCATTTAAACCATATTCTATTATTGATTCAATAATTAATCCTAATTGTTTATTCTCTATGTCTGGAGAAACTTTTAGAAAAATAGGCTTGTTTGACAATCTATTTAATTTAATTTCTTTTAATAGTTCGTCTAATTCTTCATTTTCAAAATTTCTTAGATTTGGAGTATTAGGAGATGAGACATTAATAGTTACATAATCAGATTGACCTTGGACTTTCTTTAAGCTTTCAACATAATCATTGATTCTGTCTTTTGAATCTTTATTGGGTCCTATATTTATTCCCAACTTCTGGATACTCTTCGGATTAAGATTATTTGCTATATTTATACATATCTTGTCAATTCCAATATTATTAAATCCAAGACTATTTATTAAAGATTTGTCTTGTTCTAATCTGAATATTCTTGGTTTGGGGTTACCTTCCTGAGCGATTGGAGTTCCAGTCCCAACTTCAACAAAGCCGAAACCTATTTTGAATAATTGATCGAATACCTCTGCATTCTTGTCAAAACCTGCAGCCATGCCAATTGGTGAAGGGAAGCTTAAATCACCTACTGAAACCTCTAAATCAGCATGTGGTGAACTGCTATAAATATTAAGGAAACCGAACCTAATTAGTTGAATAGCTATATTGTGAGCAAGTTCTGGCTCAAGGCTCCATAATAAAGGTCTTAGGTGGGCATACATATAAACTAATTCTATTTTAACTCTTAAAGCTATTAATTAAAATAAAAATTTGACTTATTTTTTTACGTTCGCTATTTTCATAAAAGAACGTTAATGTTTAATTTTAAGAGCAAAACAACTAACTCCATAATGAGCATTCTTAGATATTCGCTTAGTATCATCGGGATATTATTCTTTTTGTTGCTAACAATTGGCGGGATAATCAATTTTTTAGAAATTCAAAATAATTCTTACTACATAGGAAAGTATGGAAGCATAGTCTCAGGGGAATATTATTTTCTGTTTGGTTTATGTGGTCTGATAATTTCTATCTTTGTTGTTTTATTTTTATCCAAATCGTTTAAGAATAAAAAAGAGTCAAATTTTTGGAAGGACTTGTTTTTTGTTGTTTTAATTGCACTATCCGTTGGAGGATTATTAAAAATAGGAAAGATTCTATTTGATTTTAGTCAATTTGAATTCATTGGATATGTGCCTAGTAAAATTACAGAATTTTTAGTAGCTAAAATAACTGGAACTTTAGGAACATCTGTATTTTATATATTTATACTTTTGCTTTCTATTTATCAGTTGAATGACAAAGTGCTTAAGAATATATCTTTGAATCTTTGGAATTCTATTTTAAGTGCCTTTTCAATTAATAAAACAAAAAAAACAGAAAAGGATTCAGAAGAAAATCAAATAAAAATCAATACAAGCAATAATGATGAAACAAAGAATATAGCTGAAGAGAAAAATGAACAGGCTTATCCTGAGAAGGAAATTAAAACAAATCAGAACTCTGAAAAAAGGAAATCCCAATATGGAAAATTTTTATTACCTTCGTTAGATTTATTAGATAATCCTACAATAGAACCTGTGCCATATGACAAAGAACAAGCTTTAGAAAAAGCAAAACTAATTGAAGAGAAACTTCTTAACTTTGGTATTGAAGGAAATATTACTGAAGTTAAACCTGGACCCGTCATAACTTTGTATGAATATAAGCCTGCACCGGGTACGAAAATAAATAAAATTGCATCGCTATCTAATGATTTAGCCATGGCTCTAAAAGCTACTAGGGTTAGAATAATTGCTCCAATTCCTGGAAAAGACGTTGTAGGAATTGAGGTACCTAATGAAATTAGAGAAACTGTTTATCTTAAAGAACTATTATCAAAAAAACAGTTTCAGAAAATGAATAGCCCTATTTACCTATCCCTTGGTAAAGATATTTCTGGTGCCCCCTTCTTTGCTGATTTAAGGAAAGCTCCTCATTTGATGGTTGCTGGAACAACAGGATCAGGTAAAAGTGTTTTTCTTCACAGCATAATAACAAGCATGTTATACAAAGCAACTCCCCAGGATTTAAGATTCATAATGATAGATCCAAAAATGTTAGAGCTTTCAGGATACGAAGATATCCCTCATTTGCTACATCCGGTTGTTACTAACCCCAAGAAAGCTGCTGCTGCTTTAAAATGGGCTGTAAAAGAAATGGAGACAAGATACAAACTATTGTCAGATATCGGAGTCAGAGATATTGATTCTTATAACGAAAAAATAAAAAAAATCAAAGATTATGATTCTTCATCAGACAATTTACCATTCATCGTTATAATAATTGATGAACTTGCCGATTTAATGTTTGTTGCTCCTAATGAAATTAAAGAATCAATAACTAGATTATCTCAAATGGCAAGAGCTGCTGGTATACATTTGGTAGTTGCGAGTCAAAGGCCATCAGCAGATGTTGTTGCAGGATTAATAAAGGCAAATTTCCCCGCAAGGATATCATTTGCAGTATCATCAAAAACTGATTCAAGAATCATTCTAGATTCTTCCGGAGCAGAAGAACTTCTTGGAAAAGGCGACATGTTGTTATTGGAGCCTCCTAATAATTTAATGAGAATACAGGGTTCAATGATTTCAGATAAAGAAAGAGAAAATATTTCAAATTTTTTAAGATCTCAGGGTTCCCCTGATTACAATAATGATATTACAAAAATTGATGAAGAAGAAATAGAACAAGGTACTTTTTCTTATGAAAAAGATGAACTTTATGATCAGGCGCTTGATATTGTTAAACAAACAAAACAGGCGTCAATATCAATGATTCAAAGAAGATTAAAGATTGGTTACAATAGAGCTGCAAATATAATAGAAATGATGGAAAGAGAAGGTATAGTAGGAGAACAAGAATCTGCGGGGAAACCAAGAAAGGTTTACTTGTAGCGAGACGACTCCTTATACATTTTAATAGCAAGTAGCAAAGACTGCTCCATACTACTTGTTGAAGCTTTCTTTCTCCATGCGATATCATAAGCAGTTCCATGGTCTGGGGACGTTCTTATAAACGGCAAATTAAGAGTCACATTCACTCCTGTATCAAAAGACAACATCTTGAATGGAATAAGTGCCTGATCGTGATATGGGCATAAAATAATATCGTATTTTTTTCTATTTGTATGCAGAAATAATGTGTCTGAAGGGAACGGGCCTTCAACAGATATCTTTTTTTTTCGTGCCAGCGCAACAGCTGGAAAAGTTATTTTGAGGTCGTCGTCTCCTAGATTCCCATCTTCTGAAGCGTGGGGGTTGATTGCCGCTAAAGCAATTTTAGGTTTTTTAATACCAAAATACTTTTTTAATGATTTATCTAGCACTGCAAGGTGATGTAGCAAAAGAGTTGTATGCAATTCTTTAACTACTTTCTTTAAAGGTATATGGGCTGTACAGACAGCTACGTTGATGTCTTTAGAAAAAAATGACATTAAAACATTGTCAACTTTAAAATGTTTTTGTAACAAATCTGTATGTCCTTTAAATTTAGATCCTGCCTTGGCAATTGCAGTTTTGCTAATTGGAGCTGTAATAAGACAATGTGCAGCTCTTCTTTTAATGAGATCGATACCAGAGTCTATATAATCAAGCGAAGCTTTTCCTGATAGGACAGATGGTTTACCAGGTGTTATTTTTACTTTATTCGATCTCTTATGTATTGAAATACTTTCATCTAATCTAATTTTAAGTGCATCTAAAACTTGGGTATCAGCAATCAAAATAGGATGACATAAAGCTAAGATTTCTTTTTTATTTATAGCTTTTACAGCAACCTCAGGACCAATACCATTAAAGTCACCTATTGTAATTGCGATTCTTGGTTTAGACCGAGCTTTGATTTTTTCTCGGAACAACTCGTCCTTTTTGCGGGAATGCTTCAATGATAAGAAAAAATCATAATGATTTAATTTAGTGCTAAACATAAGGCGTATTATAATTTAAAAAATTTAACTGTGTTGTTTCTAATTTTTTCAGAAATTTTTAAATACTCCTCCTTTTTAATTAATGATAAGCATTCTGCTATATATACAAGATTCCTCGGATGATTTTCCTTTCCTCTCTTTGGTTCAGGTGATAGATATGGCGAATCAGTTTCGATCATAATTCTATCTGTAGGTATATAATCAACTACCTCACGTAATTCATTAGATTTTTTAAAGGTTATTATTCCTGTAAAAGAAATATAAGATCCTAAATCCAAAAAGTCTTTCGCATCCTCTTTGTTTCCCGTAAAGCAATGTATTACAAAATTTGTTTCTGGTTTTCTTTTTTTTAAAAAAGTGGCAACTTCTTTGTAAGAATCTCTAGAATGAACAATAAATGGTAAATTTTTATTTTCAGCTATCTCTATTTGTCTATCAAAGAAAGCTAGCTGCTGTTTAGAGTTGTCCCTAGAATAATAAAAGTCCAATCCTATTTCTCCTATAGCTTTGTTTCTTGTATCGGTACAAAGCCTTTCTATTTCATCTAAATCATCAAGCTCAAGAGTTTTTATATCGCAAGGATGGATTCCAACAGCGCTAAAAATCTGATTGAATTTATTCGCAATTTTAACATTATCGATTGATGAATGAATATCAGTAGAAACCGAAATTATTTCGGTAACATCTGACTCAATAGACTCTCTGACTACTTCTTCAGTATCTTTTAAATTATTTAAATGTGCATGTGTATCAATTAGCATAATAGCTATTTTTCTTTTATTAATCTTTTTAATTCATCTAAGAACTCTGAAAGATTGTCAAAAGCTCTATAAACAGATGCGAATCTAATATATGCAACCTGGTCTATTTCATAAAGATGTCTCGTAACAAGCTCACCTATTTGGCTAGTATTTATTTCTCTTTTTCCTGATTCAATCAACTCTTTTTCAATCAAAAAAACTACATTTTCTATCTGCTTTATACTAACAGGTCTTTTTTCACAAGCTGTAAGCATGCCATCCATAATCTTAGATTTGTCATATTTTTGTGTAGCTCCATCTTTTTTGATTACTACTAATTCATACTCCTCGACTCTTTCATAAGTAGTAAAACGCTGACCGCAGCTGGCACATTCTCTTCTTCTTCTAATAGATTTTGAATCGGCGCCTGGTCTAGAATCGATTACCCTCGACTCTACTGTGTCGCATTTTGGATTATTACAGAACATAAAAAGATACTATCACAAAATTAATATAAAGGCTGAAAATATAAAGCTAGATTAAATGGGAATATATAGGGAATTGAGAACAAAGCTCTTTAACATCTTTTTTACAAGAAATTAAAATTTTATCATTTCCATGATTATTTAATGCCTTAGATATGAGTTCAGCTATTATTTCTATCTCTTTTTCTTTCATACCTCTCGTCGTTATTCCAGGAGTACCAATTCTCACACCAGAAGCTATTGCAGGAGGTTGAGGGTCAAATGGTATTGCATTTTTATTTGTTGTAATTCCTGCATCTGACAAAGCTTTCTCAGCTTCTTTACCAGTTATTCCAGATTCTCTTAAATCCAAAAGAACTAAATGTGTATCTGTCCCACCAGTTATACAGTCAAAACCATCCTTGATTAGCAACTCTGCTAAAAGTTTTGAATTAATTAAAACTTGTTTTTGATAATCTTTAAACGAAGGGTCCAATGCTTCTTTGAAAGCTACAGCTTTAGCAGCAATCATATTCATCAAAGGTCCACCTTGAGTTCCAGGAAAAACTCTGCTGTTGATTATTTTGGCATGCTCTTCTTTCATCATGACCATTCCACCTCGTGGTCCCCTCAAAGTTTTATGTGTAGTAGTTGTCACAAAATCACAATATGGTACAGGATCAGAATAAAGTTTTGCAGCTATTAGTCCGGAAGGATGTGCAATATCAGCCAACAGAAGTGCTCCCGATTTGTCAGCTATTTCTCTAAATCTAGCAAAATCCAAATCTCTTGGATAAGAACTCCATCCGGCTATTATTAATTTGGGCTTGTTTTTTAATGCTAGCTCTTCTATTTGTTCGTAATCAATTAAAAAGGTATCTTCCTTAACTCCATAAGAAATAGAATTATAAACTCTTCCTGAGAAATTTACTTTTGAACCATGAGATAGATGACCACCATGATCAAGACTCATCCCTAAAACTGTATCTCCTGGATTTAGAAATCCAAGAAAAACAGCCATATTGGCTTGAGCACCTGAATGAGGTTGTACATTTACAGCTTCTGCTCCAAATACGAGCTTAGCTCTCTCTATAGCTAATTCTTCAGCAGCATCATAGTATTCGCATCCACCATAATATCTTTTTCCTGGATAGCCCTCGGCATACTTATTAGTAAATGGAGAGCCCATAACTTCCATAACTTCCTGACTAGCATAATTCTCGGAAGCTATCATTTGAAGCTCAAATTCCTGTCTTACTATTTCTTTATTTATTAGGTTAAAAATTTCAGAATCTTTATCTAATAGACTCATGGGAGTACAATCAGGTTACTTAAATTGTAAAAAAAATTCAAGCAAGTGTGTAAATATAGTTAATATTAATATATGGATAAAGAGATTCGTATTTTGGGAGCGGCTCAAAATAATCTTAAGGGTATAGATGTCAACATACCATGGTACAACTTATGTGTAGTTACCGGTCTATCTGGTTCCGGAAAATCTTCTTTGGCAATTGATACTATACATGCAGAGAGCAGAAGAAGGTATCTCGAATCATTGTCTACTTATGCAAGACAATTCTTAGAAAAAATAGATAAACCTAAAGTGTTATCAATAGATGGAGCCCCTCCGTCAATATCAATTGAAAGTAGAAATAATGTTAAAAATTCAAGATCAACAGTGGGTACGTTAACCGAAGTGTATGACTATATGAGAGTAATTTATAGCAGAATTGGAAAAATTTATTGTACTGAGTGTGATGCTGAATGCGTATCTATATCAACGAGTGATATTTATAAATATTTGTTAAAGGAATATGAAAATCATGAAGTAATAATTTGCATAGAAAATGAAAATAAGATTGATCAAAAGGATTTAGTTAAAGCAGGAATTTTTGAAGCTATACTTTTAAATAAGATAATTAATTTAAGCGATACATTGGAAGACGAAACAATATATCCATTAATAGACAAGGTAAAGCCTAGCAAAAACAATCAATCAAGAATAATAGAATCCTTAGATCTAGGATTTTCTATTTCAAAAACTATATGTATTTACGACAAGAAGAAGCAACTTCTAAAAAGATTCAAGAAAGAGCTGTGTTGTCCAAGATGCTTTAAGGAATATAAAAAAATATCTCCTAATAAATTATCCTTTAATAGTCCTGATGGTGCTTGTAAGCAATGCAAAGGATTTGGGAATATACTACTCCCAGATTTAAATCTCATAGTAAAAGACAAAAAGAAAAGTATTGAAGAAGGGTGCATCTCTATATTGCAAAGACCTTCTTTAGGTTATGAAAAAAGAAGATTTTTGGATTTCTGTGACAGATCTAAAATTAACACAAAAACGTCCTATGAGAATTTGTCAAACAAAGATATCGATTCAATTTTGATAGGAGACAAAAAATATAAAGGACTTTACGGTTTATTTAAGAGACTAGAGTCAAAATCTTATAAGATGCATATTAGAATGCTACTTAGTAAATATAGATCCCCTTCTGAATGTAATGAGTGTAATGGCTCAAGAATAAATTCTCTTGGCTCTAAGGTTCGTTTACAAAATAAGACTATAAAAGATTTATGCACTATGCCTATTAATAAACTTTTAATCTTCCTAACTAAAATAAAAATATCAAAAACAGATAGACAGATTGTTGATGAATCAATAAAACAGTGCACTTCTAGATTGACTTATTTATTAGAAGTTGGATTAGAATATTTAACCTTGGCAAGGTTAGGTAGAAGTCTGTCTGGTGGTGAAGCGCAAAGAGTAAATTTGGCGCAACAATTAGGGTCCCGTTTAACTGATACTTTATATGTGCTCGATGAACCATCTATTGGGTTACATCCAAAAGACATAGAAAGACTTTTTAAAACACTTGTTAATCTAAGAAACCTAGACAATACAATCATATTAATTGAACATGATTTAGACATAATTTCTAAATCAGATTGGATAATTGAGCTTGGTCCCTCTTCAGGAGAAAAAGGTGGGGAATTAATTTATTGTGGCAAACGTCAGAATATAAATAGAAATTCTAAGTCGATTACAAATAAGTATATCAATGGGATTTTAAAAGTTGATACGCCTAAAACAAGAAGAAGTGGAATTAGCAAAATTAAGGTTAAAAACGCTTCTAAAAATAATCTAAACAAAGTTTCTTTTGAGATTCCAATTAATTGCATAACTTGTGTTACTGGAGTATCTGGCTCAGGGAAAAGCACTCTCATTAAAGACTGTTTTTATGGAAATGCTATAAGAGAATATGGACAAACATATGACAACTTCGGTCAAGTATTATCAATTACAGGTCTTGAACATCTAACTGATTTGGTAATGATTACTCAAGAATCAATTGGGACAAGTGCGAGATCTAATCCCGCTAGCTATATGAAAATTTATGATGATATTAGAAAAACAATGTCGAATACCAGTAGTGCCATTAAAGCTGGATATGCACCAGGAGATTTCTCCTTCAATACAAAAGGAGGCAGATGTGAAGAATGCCAAGGAGAAGGAAAAAAAACTATAGAAATGCAATTTTTATCTGATTTAGAAATAGATTGCGAAGCGTGCCAAGGAAAGAGATTCAATAAAGAAATACTAAATATAAAATACAAAGGAAAAAACATTGATGATATTTTAGAGTTAACTGTTTCAGAAGCTACAGATTTTTTCAATAACAATAACTCCATAAAAAATAAATTAAATATTCTTTCCTCCGTTGGACTTGGATATATAAAAATTGGTCAACCTTCAAATACGCTTTCAGGCGGAGAATCCCAAAGAATAAAAATCGCGAAATCTCTGATTCCAAAAAAGACAAAAAATGTTCTTTATATTTTTGATGAACCATCTATTGGTTTACATATAGATGATTTAAAAAATCTCATTAATACTTTTAATTTAATCATGGAAAGAGAGAATACAATAATAATAATCGAACATAATATTGAATTAATCAAAATTGCCGATTACATAATAGATATGGGACCAGGTGGGGGTAAAAATGGTGGAGAAATTATTGCTACTGGTACTCCAGAAAAAATACAACAAAATAAATCTTCTATAATAGGAAGGTATCTAAATCTATAGCTTACATTCAAGAATATAAAGTAAATCTTTATGTATTAACGAGTTAGAAGCAACTATATCTTTCTGATGAATTTCATATTCTTCACCATTAATTTTTGTAATCATTCCTCCAGCTTCTTCTACAAGTAGGATTCCAGCTGCTGTATCCCAAGGATTTAAACCAAGCTCCCAAAAACCATCCAATCTTCCACAAGCAACATAAGCAAGATCCAAAGCTGCGGATCCGTCTCTTCTAATTGATCTGCACTTGTATAATAAGTTCTTAAAATTTTCAACATTAGCTTCGCCATATTCTTTATTTGATGTTATAAATCCAGTGCATAACAAAGCCTGGTTCAGCTTATTATTGTTACTTACAAAAATTTTCTTATCATTCAAATAGGAACCCGACCCCTTCTCTGAATAAAAGAATTCATTTCTTACTGGATCCAAGATAGCTGCATGAGAAATAATACCTTCAATCATTAATCCAATAGAAATGCAAAAAAAAGGGTAATCGTGGATATAGTTATTAGTTCCATCAATTGGATCTATAATCCAATGTAAACTTGATTTTTTGTTGTTATTAGAATTTAATTCTTCAGCAAGAAAAGATGAGTCGGGATAATCTCTTTTAATTAAATTCACTACAGTGTTTTCAATTTTAATATCAATTTCTGTAACCCAATTATTTTCTCCTTTGGATTTAATTTCCTTGTTTTGCTCGAAACTTTCCATCATTATCTCGCCGGCTGAGTAACAAGACTTTTTCATGATATCAAAAAAATTCATTATAAATAAACCTATAATATTTCTATTAAATTATTTTAAAGTATTATTAACTATATATTCTATTATGAAAAAAAATATCTCTTTTTCTTTTGGTGCAGATACCTTGTCTCCTTCCGTTGTTAAAGCAAAGGAATACTTAGAAAAGATTGATGAAAATATCAAAATTTATGGATTAATTAACAATGATGGATTAAACTGGGTAGAAATTGCAAAGAAAATAGCTCTAGATGTACAATGCGGAATCTCAAATTATGGAATAATCTTTTGCTATACAGGAACAGGAGTTTCTATTGTTGCAAACAAGTTTAAAGGAATAAGGGCGGCTCTTTGTAATGATAAAGAAATTGCAGCTGGTGCAAGAAGATGGAATGATGCTAATATTCTGACCATGGGTGTTTTATCAGTGAAAGAAAATGATGTAGAAGATATAATAGAGACATGGATCAATACAGATGTTGATTCCTCTGAAATGAAAAATATTAAAAGTATAAGTGAGATTGAATTATGAGAGTCGGAATTGTAGGCGCAAGCGGAGCAGTAGGATTAGAAATAATTAAACTGCTAGAATCAAGACGATTCAAACTTCAATCTTTATCTCTATTTGGTTCTGATAGATCTGCTGGAAGATATTTATATTTTAAGAAAAAAAAGATTAAGATTAAAAAACTTACTAAAAAAGGATTAGAAAATCTTGATTTGGTTTTTTTCTCTGCTGGTTCAAGGATTAGTAAAAAATTTGCAAATGTTGCTGCATCATATGGGGCAATAGTTATTGACAATAGCTCTGCATTTAGGATGAACGCGGATACCCCATTAATTGTTCCTGAAATTAATCCTGAAGATATGGAAAAAACTAAAAGTAGAATTATCTCTAATCCAAATTGCACTACTATTATTTCATTGATGGCAATTAAACCGCTGTATAATTTATCAAAAATTCGCAGAATAGTTGCGACCAGTTTTCAGTCTGTATCAGGAGCTGGGAGTAGAGGTATTGATGAATTGCTAAACAACACTGTATCTTTATCAAAAAACAAAAAAACCTCAAATCCTATATTCAAAAAACAGATAGCTTACAATGTTATACCTAAAATTGGAGATTTTAACTCGAACTTGTTTAGCGAGGAAGAAATGAAATTACATAATGAATCAAGAAAAATACTTTCAGACAAAAAAATAAATATCAGTGCCACTACTGTAAGAGTGCCTGTAATTAGATCTCACAGTGTAAGTTTAAATATTGAATTTACTAAATCTATAACAATAAAAAGAGCTTTGAAAGCATTGAACCAATTTTCTGGTATAAGAATTGAACCAACTTCAAAGGGGATTGGTTTTCCTACACCCATAGAAGCAACAGATAAGGATTATTGTATAGTTGGAAGACTTAGAAAGGATTTTACTAGAAAAAACACACTATCTTTATGGGTTGTTGGAGATCAAATTAGGAAAGGTGCTGCTTTGAATGCCGTTCAGATTGCTGAACTTTTGTGACTACTAAGAATTGTATAGTATTATATATCTAAATGCAGAAAATAAGAGGTTGTATAACTGCTTTAGTTACACCATTTGATACCAAGGGTAATATTGATAAAACTGCGCTTAAGAGTTTAATTGCAAATCAGATTCGTTCCGGGGTACATGGCCTAGTACCATGTGGAACAACAGGAGAGTCCCCTACACTTAGTCATGAAGAACATGAAGAAGTAATTCGTATAACTATAGAGATAGTAAATAAAAGAGTTCCTGTCATTGCTGGCACAGGTTCTAATTCAACAGATGAGGCTTTGAGGTTAACTAAAGCTGCGGAAAAAGCTGGTGCAGACGCAAGTCTTCAGGTTGTACCTTATTACAATAAACCTAATCAACTTGGCCTATATAAACATTTTAGCAAAATTGCACAAAATACATCTTTGCCAATTATCTTATACAATATTCCGGGGAGATCGGTTGTAAATCTTGATAATTCAACTATTAAAAAGCTTAACAAAGAAAACAAAAATATTGTTGGTATAAAAGAAGCCACGGGAAAAATTTCCAAAGTAAAAGAAATAAGAAAAAGTTGTCCGAAGAGTTTTATAATATTATCAGGAGATGATAGTTTAAATTATCGTACGTTAAAAGAAGGTGGTAATGGGTATATTTCAGTTACATCAAATATAGCACCTAAAGAATGTTCTGAAATGTTTAATGCTTTTGTAAAAAAGAATTACAAAGAAGCTAAAAGAATAGACACCAAGCTTAAGAAACTTAACAATCTTTTATTTGTTGATACAAATCCTATAGCTATAAAATATGCATTATCTGAAGCTGGTTTTTGTAAGAACACTTTAAGATTACCTCTAACGAAATTAAAATTAAAAGATTCTTCATTGATTAAAAAAGAGCTAAAACAGTTGAAATTAATTTAATGGAATCTTTAAGCAAGCTGGAAAGGAGTTTAATTGATGACAATAAAATTGTTGCCGGTGTTGATGAAGTTGGTCGTGGTTCACTGATAGGTCCAGTTGTTACTTGTGCATTCCTAATCGATAAACATTTCAATACATTCGTAAAAGATTCCAAAGCACTTACAGAAAAAAGAAGGAATGCAATTTTCTTAGAACTCATTAGTTCGAATACAAATTTCTCCTTAGGACTTTCTTCTCATAAAGAAATTGACAAGTTAAACATACTAAATGCTACAAAATTGGCAATGCTTAGGGCTGTGAACAATTTAAAAATAAAACCAAACATTTTACTGATAGATGGTAACCAAAAAATAAATTCTGATATTTCTCAAATATGTATTACAAAAGGTGACAATATATGTAAATCTATTGCTGCCGCTTCGATAATTGCAAAAGTTGTTAGAGACTTTATAGTGAAACAAATATCTCATGCCTATCCTTACTATAGTTTGGATAAAAACAAAGGTTATGCTACAAAGCACCACAAAAAATCAATTGCTACTTATGGGCTTAGCCCTGTCCACAGAAAGACTTTTAAGGTTTGATTAAATAATTGACAATATAATATTATTGACTTATTTTGATTTCATGAACAAAGGAGAGAAAAAATATTATTTTAAAATTGGAGAACTTGAAACTATAACTGGAATACCTGCCAATAAAATTAGATATTGGACTAAAAAATATGAATATCTATCAGAGCAGCTAAGAGAAAATACTTCGGGTATCCATAAACTTTATCATAAGGATTCAATAGAAATTATTTATAAAATTAACGGTTATCTTAATGAAGTTAATATTAAAATGGATGACAAAAAGATTAATGAAAAATTAGAAAATACATTTAAAAGGAACAGTGAACTATTGGATTCCTTAAAAAGTATAAGAATTAGATTAGAAAAAATTTTAAATACTCCTTAATTCCGGGGTGTGGCGCAGCTGGTAGCGCACTGGTCTGGGGGACCAGGGGTCGTCGGTTCAAGTCCGATCACCCCGATTAAAAATGAGAATATTATTGACAAATGATGATGGTATACATTCAGAAGGTATTTATATCTTACAGGATATACTTTCAAAATTTGGTGAAACAATAGTAGTCGCTCCATCTAATAATCAAAGTACAAAAAGTCATGCTATAAGTCTTAGTGTTCCATTAAGAGTAAGGGAATTTAATAAAAATAAATATTCCGTTCTTGGTTTACCCGCGGATTGTGTCAACTATGCAATAAATAGCAAATTAGGAAAGAAAAAGTTTGATTTAGTTGTTTCGGGAATAAACAATGGTGCTAATATGGGAGATGATATAAATTATTCAGGTACTGTTGCAGCTGCAAGAGAAGGCTTTTTGCATGGTATAAATTCTATTGCACTATCAATAGCTAACAAGAAAAATCCAAAATATAAAGACTGTGCAATCTCTTTCGAAACTATTCTTTCAAAAATTTTAAAGAAGAGATTAAAATCATTTTTCTTCAACATTAATTATCCAAATATTAATTATAATAAAATCAAAGGTGTTAAGATAACAAAACAAGGAGCTAGGGCGTATGGTCAAAAAATTGTCTCAAAGAAAGATCCGAGGAATAATGAATATTTCTGGATTGGTGGTAATGACTTAAGCTATATGGCAAAGAAGGGAACTGATATTCATGCTGTCAGAAGTGGATTTGTTTCGATAACTCCACTTATAACAGACTATACAAAATATTCGGATCTAAATTTAAAATTATGATAGATAAATTAACTCAACAAACTTTAAAGTTCGCCACTGGATTTAAAGGAATAGTTATTATGGCTATAGTTTCTTTCACAGAGGCAGTTTTTTTTGTAATCCCACCCGACCCTTTTTTAGGGCTACTTTGTATTAAGCAAAGCTACAAAAAAGTCCTTAATCTTACTTTAATTTGTCTTGCTGCTTCTATTTTTGGCGGATGCATAGCATATTTCCTTGGTGATGAAATTGTTCAATATTCGATAGCAAATAATATTACTCCTATTACAAAGAATTTAGACAAATTAGATTTAATAAAAGAAAAAATAAATGAGGACACCTTTTTATTGATGATTTTATCCGGATTTACTCCTCTGCCTTTCAAGATTTTCTGCATAGGCGCAGGCATACTTAACGCTAGCTTTATTCCTTTCTTGATAGGCTCAATTATAGGTAGGTTTCTTAGATTTGCTCTAGTGGGATATTTAGCTAAAGAATTCGGCGAAAAATTTATGAATATATTAAAAAGTAAAAAAGTTTTATACCCAACCATTGCTCTTATGGGTATTCTAGTTATATATTTTATTTATAAATGGAATTAAAAAAATATATTAGAGACATACCAGATTTTCCAAAAGCAGGGATTCTATACAGGGACATAACTCCCCTACTAGAAGATCATGAAGCTTTTACCTATGTAGTCAACCAGCTTTCTGAGAACATACCTGAGAGTGTTACATCTATCATTGCACCTGAATCTAGAGGTTTTATTTTTGCGTCAGCTGTTTGCTATAAAGCAAAAAAGAATCTAGTGCTTGTTAGGAAAAAAGGGAAGTTACCATTTAAAACATTTGAAATTGATTATGAATTAGAATATGGAACTGATACTTTTCAAATTCATACTGATTCAATAGAAAAAAACTCAAAAGTTGCCATTATAGATGATTTACTAGCAACTGGTGGGACGATATCTGCTATTGAGGATTTGTTAGAAAATTTTAATTGTAAGATACTTAATATATCCTTCGTAATTGAGCTAATTGGCTTAAATGGAAGAGAAAAGATTGCTTGCAAGGAGATAGACTCTATAATCAAATACTAATGGAAATAATAGTTAATCAAAAATCTACTTCTAATAATTACAAAATAAAATTTGTAGAAAAAATTAATAGATTATTTGGAATAAGAATTACAAAATATCAAAAGGTTGCTATACTAACTGACAACAATCTATACAAAAGCTACGAAAGATATCTAAAAATCAATAATATTCTTTTAATCAAAGTAAGTCCTGGTGAATTATCAAAGTCTATTGAAACAAAAGTTTATATTGAAGATTTATTGTTTAAGAATGGGTTTAATCGTAAAAGTTTAATAATTGCATTCGGGGGTGGTGTCATAGGAGATCTTGGTGGCTATGTAGCATCTACATTCATGCGCGGTATAGATATAATACATGTCCCAACATCATTAATTTCTATTGTTGATAGCGCCATAGGAGGAAAGACCGGAATTGATAATAAATTTGGAAAAAATTTAATTGGTACTTTTTATAATCCTAAAGAGATAATTGTAAACAAGAATTTTTTAAAAACACTTCCTAAAAAAGAGATTAGACAAGGACTAGCAGAGATAATAAAGTACGGAATTATTCAAGATAAATCATTAATACGTTTACTAGAAAATATTGAAGTTGATTTTATAAAAAATACAAGAAGAATTCAAGACGAAATAATTAAAAAGTGTATAAACATAAAAGTTAAAGTAGTTAGAGAAGATTTCAAAGAAAGCAACAAAAGAATGATTCTAAACTTTGGCCATACGATTGGTCATGCAATTGAGAAATACTACAAATATAAAAAATCTCATGGTGATTGCATTGGAATCGGAATGCTAATAGAATCAAAAATTGCCACGGATATAGGAATTCTGTCTGAAAAGGATTACTCTAAGATAAAGAATATCCTATTAAGATTTAATCTTCTATCGCTTAAACTAAAACCTACTTCATCAAACAAGCTTATTGATAATATGAAATTAGACAAGAAGAATAAAACTAACAAGATAACTTTTGTATTACCAGAAGCGATTGGGAAAATAAGAAAATGGTCTAATTCGTATTCTATAGAAATCCCCGAGAAAATTATTAGAAAATCAGTAAGAAACGCGCTTAATGAAATTAAAAATTAATCAGTTTTCAAGATATTTGATAGACCCTTCGCTGTCCTCTTCATTAAAGAATTTTACAAAAGGCAGAAGCATATATCTCGATATAGGCTGCGGAGATGGTGAATTTGTTACTGAATTAGCTGAGAAATATCCAAAAAAATATTTTGTTGGAATTGAAATCAAATATGGAAGAATAATAAAATGTCTTAAAAAGGCAAAATTAAATAAAAATCATAATTTACGATACATGCTAGCAGATGCAAGCATAATGCTAAATCAAATAATACCTCCAAATTCAATAAATAAGATATTTATCAATAATCCGGATCCCTGGCCAAAAGAAAAACATGAAAAGAATAGAATTTTAAACAGTATGTTTTTCACTGTTCTACATAAAGCACTAAAAAGAAGAGGATTTCTATACATAAAAACCGACGACAGAGGATACAAAAGTTTCATAGAAAAAGAAATATCCAAATCACAATTTAAAAAAAACAATAATCTAACTAGATTTGACAAATCACTTCCATTAACTAAATTTCAAAAATTATATTTGAATAACAATAAAAGAATCTATAGTTTTAAATTAGAAAAATTATAGTTACATATTTTTTAAAAATATTTCAAAAGTATCTTCTCTCAATTGATCGATGGATTCTTTTTTGTCTTCATAAGAATCAACATAAATTTCTGGGAGTATTTCGATTTCTATCTTTCCTGGCTTAATCAACAAGGAACCCTTTCTTACTATTTCACCAGAACCTCTAATTATCATTGGCACTATATTAGTATTAGTCTTTTTCGCGATATAGAATCCGCCATTCTTAAAATCAATTAATCCTGGGTTAGGATTTCGTGTTCCTTCTGGAGCTATAAAAACAATTTTGCCTTTTTTTATTTTTTTTAACATCTTCACAACTTCTCTTCTATCATCAAAAGATCCATCTCTTGATACAAAATAATGGTCCATAATTTTTACAGTTTGACCAAAGAAAGGAACTTTTAATAATTCTTTTTTCATCATCGCTCTCCAATCATATTTCATAAATGATGCAAAAGAAAAAATATCAAACATGCTTTTATGGTTATACATTACGATTAAAGGTTTATTCTTTATATTCTCTAATCCTTTTATTTTAAGTTCTACATTGCAACTTAATATTATTAGCTTCCCCCATATTTTCACTATTGTCTTATTAGCGAATTTAGGAGAGAAAATTGAAATTGCCGCTGCTGGGATAGCTAAGAATACTGTTAAAAAGGCTATTATGAACCATCTTATATATGAAGATATCATTATAAAATCATAATAAATAAGTTTTTTTTTTCAATTAATTTGATATAGACTAAATTTTCAATAGAATACTATAGATATTGGAGGGGTCTAATGATAATAATCCTTAAAAGCACGGCAACGAAAGATGATTTAGAAAAAATTATTGAATCTGTTAAAGAGTATGGCTATAAAGCTGAAGTAGTTAAAGGCGAATCTAAAACAATTGTAGGGGCTGTAGGAAATCAAAAAGAAAAACAACAACATATGAATTTAATAGGACAGCTACCTGGTGTTGAATCCGTTGTTCCTATAATGCAACCTCATAAGCTTGGAAGTCGTGAATTCAAAAATGATGATTCCTCTTTTGCTGTAGGAAACACAACAGTTGGCGGAGAGACCATTACGATAATTGCTGGTCCTTGTTCAGTTGAATCAGAACAACAAATATCAGAAATTGCTGAAGCTGTAAAAGCAAGTGGTGCAACAATTTTAAGAGGTGGTGCCTTTAAACCAAGAACTTCACCTTACACGTTCCAAGGGATGGGAGAAGAAGGACTTAAGCTGCTTAGAAAAGCTGGTGACATGGTAGAACTTCCAATAGTCACTGAAGTTTTAGATGTCGAGGATTTAGATCTAGTTTGCGAATATACTGACATGATTCAAATTGGTGCAAGAAATTGTCAAAACTATGCTCTTCTAAAAGCTATAGGAAAAAGTAATAAACCAGTTTTATTAAAAAGAGGTATGTCTACTTCTATTAACGAATTTTTATTATGTGCAGAATATCTCCTAGCGGAAGGCAATATGAATGTAGCACTATGTGAAAGAGGTATAAGAACTTTTGAAACAGCCACAAGGAATACTTTTGATATTAATGCTATTCCGGTTCTGAAGGAAAAAACTCATTTACCAATAATAGCCGACCCAGCTCATGGTACAGGTTATTGGCAATATGTTTCTCCGATTGCATATGCATCAATTGCTGCTGGAGCAGATGGTTTAGCAGTAGAAGTGCATAACAAACCTGAAATTGCGCTTAGTGACGGTGGCCAATCTTTGAAACCAAAAAAATTCCAAATAATGGTAGATAAATCTAGAATTATTGCTGAAGCAATAGGAAGAAAGCTTTAAGAGTCATCATCAATAAAAACTCTTCTTCCATCTATTCTTTGTACTTTATTTTCTGATAATATTCTTATTGCTTTTGGTAAAATTTCATGTTCTTTTTCATGTATTTTTGTTAACAAGGTTTCCTCTGTATCGTTTTGTAAAACTTCTACAACTCCTTGTAAAATAATTGGTCCAGTATCAATACCATCGTCAACAAAATGTACTGTGCAACCTGCAAATCTTGCTCCATAATCAAGAGCTTGTTTTGGTGCATTTAGTCCCGTAAAAGCTGGTAGCAGAGAAGGATGCAAATTTATTACTTTTTTCTCATATTGTTGAATAAAAAATGGAGAAAGAATTCTTTTAAATCCTGCTAATACAATTAAATCAAGATTCAGATTATTGATTTTCTTGATAATCTCTTTTTCGAAATCTTTCCTAGATTCAAAGCCTTTGTGAGAGAGTAGTATAGAATCAATAGAAAGCTTTTTGGCACGTTCTAAAACTTTTGCACCTTCCACATTGCAAAACAGTAATGAAACTTCTACATTCGGTATTTTGGCCTTAACTATTGCTTCAAAATTAGTGCCACTACCAGAGGAAAAAACAGCAATTTTAAAAATCTTGGACATAACAAGAACACTGATTAGGCGGCTACCTACTTTCCCAAAACTTCATGTCTCAGTATCATCGGCCTCTGAGGACTTAACTGCCGGGTTCGGAATGGAACCGGGTGTACCCCCTCCAGTTTGACCGCCTAAAGGATACAATCATAAACAAAAATATATTCTTGTCAATAAAGTCTATTCTAAATAGTTAAGTACAGGGGATTTTCTTAATTTTTTAAGTTTTTTTAAAGCTTTCAGTTCAATTTGCCTAATTCTTTCCCTAGTAACATTAAACATGTTTCCGATTTCTTCCAACGTAAATACCTGATCTTCGTCAATACCAAATCGTTTCTTTATTACATCTTTTTCTCTTTGATTTAATACCTTTGATAGAGAATCATTAATGATTTCTTTTAATTCAACGCTTTCAAAAAACTCGTACTGAGATGGGCTTGTATCATCTTTAACAGAATCTAAGAGAGTTTGATTTGCATCATTCTCGCTAACAGGAGCATCTAAAGCGATAGGATCTTTTGTTACTCTTAAAATCTTTTCAATTTTATCAATATCAAAATTTGATTTTTCAGCTAACTCTTCAGATGTTGGCTCTCTACCTAGTTGTTGCACTAATTGCCTTGAAATAGAGAATATTCTATTAATCTGTTCAGTCATATGTACTGGTATTCTAATAATTCTAGCTTGATCTGCTAGGGCACGAGTAATCGACTGTCTAATCCACCAAGTTGCATAAGTAGAGAATTTATATCCTCTTCTATATTCGAATTTTTCTACAGCTCTAATCAATCCAATATTTCCTTCTTGAATTAAATCTAAGAAAGGAAGACCTTTGTTGATATATCTCCTTGCAATACTTACTACTAATCTTAGATTTGACTCTACAAGTTTCTTCTTTGCAGTTATATAATTTAATTTTGCTCTATGAAATTCATTTGTTTCTATTGATTTAGTCTTTTTCTTTTTCATGTAAACATAAATTTTATTTAAAATCTCACGATTAAATTCAACCTCTAGCAATTCTTCATTTAACAAATCTTTGTCTTTTTTTGAAATTTTCTTTTTCTTTAAGATGTCACTTATTGTTTCTGAAAGATTTCCAGTTCTTCTGTTTGCATAATCACTCATTCTTTTCTTATTATTTGGTTTATCAGTTTCATCAAAACCAAAAGAATCTGTATTTAGATTTTTAGTAAGATAACTCTCTAAGAGTATAGAAAGTATTTGAATATCTGTAATCATAGATGAACATAATTTTGTTTTTGCATTACTGAGCTTCGATGCTACTTCAGTCTCTTCTGTTCTATTGAGCAGTGAATGAAAGGCGATAGAGTTAAGATAGCTTTTAACTGAATCTTCTGCGTGATCACTTGTAGTTTGTATATTACCAACAATCTTGCCACTATCTTTCTTTCTTTTTCTTTGTATTTTGATTTTTGGTAGAACTTTTGAAACAAATTCCGGCAAAAAGTTCATAGCAACAATTAAATCATTCTTTTTTGTTTCTGTTTGAACATTAGTCATGCTAAATCTCTGGAATATAATAAAAGTTCTATTGTAACCTATTTTTTAAGCTTTTTCTCTTCTTCGATTAAAACTTGTAATTCACTTAACAATTGTTTTTCTTCTTCTGTTTCTAATTGTTCATTATTGTTTAATTTTAAGCTTATTTTTCTTTTCTTATTCTTGATTGTATCAATCTTATTTTTTTTGATACAATCATTGATAATTTGCATATTGATTGAATCTGTATCACCAATTTTATAAGCATTGAACAGGAGGCTTGTTATATAATTTCTTAACTCTTCATTGTCTGTATTATTTATGAGCTCTGACGCTTCTAGTTTAAGATTTTTATCGATGAATTGAAGAGTGCTTATAAAATCATCAGATTTAAAGAGTAATGTCAAATTATATAACAGCTCTTTCTCTCTTAATCTTGGGTTCTCTATTAAAATTTTTAAAATTATATCATCCGGGGTTAAATTATTCTTTTTGCTTTCCTCGTTTTCACTAGCACTTGATGGTACTTGTTTGTAGAATATTTTCTCAAATTCAATTTTAGATATTCCAAAAGTTGAAACAAATTTATTAATAGAAATATCTGCCTGTATTCTATCTTTCATGTATTTAATCTTCGAAACAAAGTCATTAATAAGTTCATTAATTGAAATATCTTTATCCATAAATTGTTTCTTCAAAAAATTAATATACTCATCAATAATTAATGTAGATTTTCTAGCTTTATCTAGAAAGACTTTTGTGCTAAATTTCTCGATGAAAGAGCATGGGTCATGGTTGTCTTCTAGTCTTAACATATAAACCTCGATGCCTAATTGATAGAGTGGTTCGATATTTTTAAAAGATGCATTTATACCAGCATCATCGGAATCAAAGCACAAAATAACTTTATTAGAATATTTTTTAATTTCGTTTGCATGTTCAATTGTTAGAGCTGTCCCCATTGTTGCAACAACATTATAAAGATTGTATTTGTTCATCATCATTACATCTGTGTATCCTTCTACTATAAAAATATAATTTGATTTACCTCTTTTTAGATTTGAGAATTTATCTATACCATAAAGGACCTTTCTCTTAGAGAAGATTTCGGATTCATGAGAATTAATGTATTTCGGGGGTTCATCAGTAATTGACCTACCAGCAAAACCTAAGACTTGGTTTTGTCTATTCTTTATTGGAAACATAATTCTATTACGGAAAAAATCATAAAGCTTCCCTTCCTTTTCTTTTTTTACAATCAGTCCGAGTTTGATTGCCATCTCCATATGTTTCTCATTTTTATTTAAAAATGAAACAAGAAAATCCCATTTGTTAGGAGAAAAGCCAAGATCATTCTCAAGGATATCTTTTTTATCAAAGCCTCTTTCTTTCAGATATGCTAATGCATCTTTGCTATTTTTACTCTTCAACAAAAATTCATTGTACAGTTTAGATATATGTTCATTAATTTTGTAAAGCTCATTTTTAAAACTTAAGTCTTCTTTGAAGTTGGTTTTTGATATTTTAATTTTAATATTAAAAAAATCACAAATTTCATCAATTGCTTCAGAGGAATTTAGATTCTTGAATTCTTTTACAAAGGTAATGAGATTCCCTCCTGCTTTACAAGAAAAACAATGATAAAGTCCTTTGGAATCATTAACCGACATTGAAGGATTGGTGTCATCATGAAAAGGACAACGAGTAAGAAAGTTAGAACCGGACTTTTTAAGTGGGGCCCAATTCTTTTCTATATATTCTACAATAGATGTTTTATCTAAAAGATTACCGAAATCGGTGTATTGCTCATTTGGTGGCATTTATATTAAATTATTTGGATATTCGTTTTTTCTTATTAATTCTTTTTTTTGCAGCAAAAAGCTTTTTTTTCTTAGTTTCGCTAGGTTTCTCAAAATATTCTTTTTTCTTTGCATCAGACAGTACCCCACCCTTTTCTACTTGACGTTTAAATCTTCTAAGAGCATTCTCTAGGTTCTCATTATTTCCTACATATATACCAGGCATAAGCACTCTCCATAAGTTAGAAAATTTATATTAGTATTAATTTAAAGTCAAGAAAATGATTTATTTAATAGCTTTAAGTGCCTTAATTACTATATTGTCTTTAGTTATTTTGAAATGTTTATATAGGTCATTTTTAGGTGCACTAGCTCCAAAAGTTTCAACTGTAACAAAACTTGATAAGTCATCAAAATAACTTCTCCATCCTAAAGATAATCCTGCTTCTACTACAATTAATGGAGAATCTCCTAAAATGCTATCTCTAAAAGCTTTTGTTTTTCTCATAAATTTTTCTACACATGGCATTGAAACAACTGAGGCTTTTAGTCCTTGCTTGCTAATTTCTTCTGCAGCCGAGATTGCAATTTCAACCTCCGATCCAGATGCAATTATAGTTACATCTCTTTCTTTTTTAGTTCCAAAAACAATTCTTGCAGATGGTTCTGTTAATTTCTTATTTTTTGTAATAGTGCCAGCCTTAAAATTTTGTTCCGGTATAACAGATAAATCCTGCCTTGATAATGCAATAACAGAAGTTTCATTAGAAGTTAATGCATCAACCCAACAATCTAGAGTTTCATTTAAATCACACGGTCTGTAAATATTTAGATTTGGTATAGATCTTAGACTCAACAAATGCTCTATTGGTTGGTGGGTTGTTCCATCTTCTCCTAAACCTATAGAATCATGTGTCATAATGTAAATTACATTCAATCCCATTATGGCTGACAATCGGATAGAAGGTCTACAGTAATCAGTGAAAATCAAAAAAGTCCCTCCGTATGGGATGACTCCTTTGTGTAAAGCAAGACCATTCATTATAGATGCCATTCCATGCTCTCTAATTCCATAATGGACATATCTCCCACTATAATCTTTTTTAGTAATGGGAGTCATATGGCCAATCTTAGTATTATTTGATGGTGTTAAATCTGCTGACCCACCAATTAATTCGGGTATCTTAGGAATCAAGATTTCTAGTACCTTTTCACTCGCCTTCCTAGTAGAAATTTTTTTTATATCATTGTTTTTTCTATAAAATTCTTTGTAAATATTCTTAATTAAACTTTCTGTAATTGAGTAGTTGATTGATTTCTTAAACTCTTTAAATCTCTTGCTCTTGCTCAATTTTTTTTGCCAACTTATCCTTTTCTTTCTAGATCTACTTCCTGCCTTCCTCCAGAAAGATAAAATATCTTTAGGGACCTCGAATGGTTTATAGTGCCAATCCAAATTTGCTCTTGTTTTGTCAACCTCTTCAAGTCCTAATGCAGCACCGTGAGATTTTTCTGACCCTTCCTTGTTAGGTGAGCCAAAACCTATCTTTGTTTTGCAAGCAATCATTGTTGGTTTTTTAGATTTTTTTGCCCTAACAATTGCTTTTCTAATCTGATTATAATTATGTCCATCTATCGATATAAAATTCCAGCCATATGACAAGATTCTACTTTTTATATCATCAGATGTTGCAAGACTTGTTGGTCCATCAATTGATATATTATTGTCATCAAAAAACACAATTAATTTGTTTAATTTCATATGTCCTGCAAAACTTAAAGCTTCATGGCTTAAGCCTTCCATTAAACATCCATCGCCACTAAATACATATGTATAGTGATCAACGATTCCGTTTCCGAAACGTTTATTTTGAATTCTTTCGGCCAGCGCCATACCTACTGCATTTCCTAAACCTTGAGCAAGAGGGCCCGTAGTTGTTTCAACTCCTGTAGTGAATCCATACTCTGGATGACCAGGAGTTTTAGAGTTTAATTTACGAAACCTTTTTATATCTTGTAAAGATGGTTCAGGATAACCTAGCAAATATAATAAGGAATAAAGCAGCATTGACCCATGGCCATTAGACAAAATAAATCTGTCTCTATCTTCCCAGTCTGGTTTTTTTGAATCAAACTTAAGAAACTCGGTAAAAAGCACTGTTGCAATATCTGCCATACCCATTGGCATACCCGGATGACCAGAATTAGCTTCCTGGATAGCATCTATAGATAAAAACCTTATAGCATTGGGAATTCTAGAATCCATAACAAGAAATACATTATCCTAAAGGAATTAAAATTTAAAGTTTTTTGATAGATTAATTGAAAAAAGTATTTACTAATATAAAATTCACTATCTGACGAAATGGCAACCGTAACTTATTTAAAAGCAAGGCAAATATTGGATTCTAGGGGTACACCAACGGTGGAGGCTGATATGAGACTTGATAATGGAAATATTTGTAGAGCTTCTGTGCCTTCAGGGGCTTCAACTGGATCATACGAGTCTGTAGAATTAAGAGATAAAGACAAAAATAAATTTAATGGAAAAGGTGTATTAAAGGCCATTGAAAATATTAATTCTATAATATCTAAGGAGATAAAAAATAAAGAATTTCAAACTATTAATGAGTTTGACTCGTTTCTAATTAATTTGGATGGAACTGACAACAAATCAAAAATTGGTGCGAATGCAATTCTAGCATGTTCCATGGCTTTCATGAAATGTTCTGCTAGTAATATGAATAAAGAAATTTATGAATTTTTAAATCCTGATGGTCCTTACCTTTTACCTACACCGCTAATGAATATAATAAATGGTGGAGCTCATGCAAATAATGGTTTAGATATTCAAGAATTTATGATTGTACCAGCTGGCTTTGATACATTTTCTGAAAGTCTAAGAGCAGGCGTAGAGATATTCATGAGCCTTAAACAGATTCTGGAAAAAAAGAATTATTCAACAGATGTAGGAGATGAAGGTGGGTTTGCTCCTGATTTAAAATCTAATCAAGATGCTTTAGATCTGATATCTATTTCAATAAAAGATGCAGGATACAAATTAGGAGAAGAGGTTTACCTGGCTCTCGATGTAGCTGCTTCAGAAATTTGTACTAACAAAAAATACAAGATTGATGGTAATTTGCTGCTGCCGGATGAACTTATAGAATATTACAAAAACTTATGCAAAAAGTATCCGATTATCTCAATTGAAGATCCTATCCATGAAGATGACTGGAGTAATTGGTCAAATTTAACCTCTCAGATAGGAGACCATGTACAAATTGTAGGTGACGACTTATTTGTGACTAATGAGGCGAGACTAAATAGAGGTATAGAAGAAAAGGCTGGGAACAGTATTTTAGTTAAAATCAATCAAATAGGCTCAATATCTGAAACTATAGATACTATTAATTTAGCTAATTCTAATAATTTTTCTTATATTGTCTCACACAGATCTGGAGAAACCGAAGATTCAACAATTTCCGATATCGCAGTTGGAACTAACTCAGGACAAATTAAAACTGGTTCTTGTTCTAGAACGGATAGGACATCAAAATATAATCAATTGATAAGAATTGAGGAATTTTTAGGCGATAAAGCAGGATTTGCAAAATTATCAACCTTTCATCAAAAACTTTGATTGTGTATTATAATAACTTCAAATGAGTGCTAAGACTTTATTCGAAAAAATTTGGAACAAGCATGTTGTTCATGAAGAAGCTGACAAGCCTACTTTGCTTTATATTGATTTACATTTAGTTCATGAGGTAACATCACCACAAGCATTTGAGGGGTTACGAGAAAACAAAAGAAAAGTAAGAAGAAAAGATTTAACTTTTGCTACGATGGATCATAATGTTCCAACAATTAATAGAAATACTATTGAAGATGAAATTTCTGCAAAACAAATCGACGCGCTAAGGAAAAATTGTGCTGAATTTGATGTTGAACTTTTTGATTTATCAAGTCCATATCAGGGAATAGTCCATGTGATTGGACCAGAACAAGGGTTGACTAGGCCAGGAATGACTATAGTTTGTGGCGACAGTCATACTTCAACTCATGGTGCTTTTGGTTCTCTTGCTTTTGGAATAGGGACTAGTGAAGTAGAACACGTTTTAGCAACTCAATGTCTATGGCAGAACAAGCCTAAAACTTTTGAAGTAAGAGTAGATGGAAAGAGACAGAAAGGTGTTACTGCAAAAGATATAATCCTTAGCATTATTGGCGAAATAGGTACAGCAGGAGCCACTGGAACTGTTGTTGAATACACCGGAGAAGCGATATCTTCATTGTCTATGGAACAACGAATGACAATTTGCAATATGTCAATTGAAGGTGGAGCAAGGGCTGGAATGATAAGTCCAGATGAAATCACTTTTAATTATTTAAAAGATAAACCCAGAATTAAAGAAATTGATAATCTTGATGATTTAATTAAAGATTGGAGCAGTCTAGCTACTGAGGAAGGCGCGAAATTTGACAAAACTATTATTCTAAATGCAGATGACATGTCCCCGCAGGTTAGCTGGGGTACAAGCCCTGGAATGGTAACTTCAGTAACCGGAATGGTACCAAACCCAAAGAATGAAGAGGATCCAGTAAAAAGAAAATCTATAGAATCTGCATTAAATTATATGAATCTTAAACCAGATACAAAAATTGAGGATATCAGACTAGATACCGTATTCATAGGTTCTTGTACAAACTCTAGGATTGAGGATTTAGTTGCTGCAAGCAAGGTTATAAAAGGAAACAAGGTCTCTTCTAATGTTAATGCAATTGTCGTTCCTGGTTCTCAGCTTGTAAAATATGAAGCAGAAAAACTTGGTTTAGATAAAATATTCAAGGATGCTGGTTTTGACTGGAGAGAGTCGGGATGCAGCATGTGTTTAGGTATGAATCCAGATCAGTTATCTCCTGGCGAAAGATGTGCTAGCACGTCGAATAGGAACTTTGAAGGAAGGCAAGGAAAGGGAGGAAGAACTCATCTTGTTAGTCCTATAATGGCCGCAGCTGCCGCAATAAATGGAAGATTTGTTGATATAAGATCTTATGACATTGATTTTGGAGAATATTGAAATGGAAAAGTTTAAAAAAATAATTAGCATACCTACTCCTTTAGACTCAGCAAATGTAGATACTGACCAAATTATTCCTAAGCAATTTTTAAAGAAAATAGAAAAAACGGGGTTTGGTGAATTTTTGTTTTATGACTGGAGATACAATAACGATGGTTCTTTAAATATGAATTTCATACTTAATAATAAAAAATATAAGGACTCACAAATATTATTGGCAAGAGATAATTTTGGCTGTGGCAGCTCAAGGGAACATGCTCCATGGGCACTTAAGGATTATGGTTTTGCGGTAATAATCTCTACATCATTTGCTGATATCTTTTATAATAATTGTTTTAAAAATGGGATACTTCCAATAATAGTAGGACAAAATCATTTAGATAGCTTATTTAGTAAAGCATCAGAATTAAACGATTTCCTTCTAGAGGTTGATCTTGAAAAAAATCAAATCACAGATAAAGATGCCTTTAGTCTCAACTTTGAAATTGATAGCTTTAGAAAGCAATGCCTTATTGATGGTCTTGATGATATAGATTTAACTATGGCTCACTCTGAAAAAATAGACGAATTTGAAAAGAATTTAAAACTTGCTTAATAAATAAAAGACAACTGATAGAGCTATGCTGATAATTATTGAAGTTCCAATAGGAATGAAGATAGTAAAATTCTCCCTTTCAATCTTAAAATCTAGGGGGATTTTCTTAGATAAAAAAATACTTATAAATTCATAAGAAATTCCTACCAAAATAAGTATTATTCCAAAAATTATAATGAGTTTGCTAATAGCCACAAAAACATTTTAAACTAATTAATACGGTATAACCAAATGGGTAAAAATAAACTAGTAACAAAAACCAAACAATCTCAAAAGGGATTATTGAGTCCTAGTTCGAAGTTATTTATAAAACTTATCAATTTAAATCTGATTCAACTTGGAGAATTAATAGACAAAGAACTAGCAGAGAATCCATGCATAGAGGAGTTACTCAAAATAGATTCTTCTAAAGAAGAAATAAATGTTTCAAGTAAATTATCGAACATCCAAAATGATAGTTTAGGCTTTAACGAGAATATCATAGAAGATAGAACACTGACTTTTGCCGATTACCTATTAAGACAATTAGGGTATTTTAAATTAGACAAAGAAGATAAAAAGATTATTTTTTCTCTTATTCAATTAATAGACGACGATGGTTTTTTAAGCTACACAAATGATGAAATTATTACAATAATAGAAGAAAAGAATAAGTTACATATCAACGAGATTAAAATTGAAGAGAGTATTTTGTGGTGCCAGAGAAATTTTGACCCGACTGGGATTTTTTCAAGAAGTACAGTCGAATCTCTCCTAGTTCAATTGGAATTGAAAAATAATCAGAATTTGTCTTTTTACAGAGAAATCATAAGCAATTATTTAGAAGAATTAGCATCTGGAGAATTTAATTTGATAGCTAAAGAATTAAATATAGATTTAGAGATAGTTGAATCATGTCTTGATGCAATATCAGAATTAGAACCTAGACCAGCAAGAAACTTTATAAAAGAACAAGATGGGGGGTTTGACACAGAACCTGAGGCATTTATTTTGGAAGATAATAGCAAGCTTCGAGTTCATATAAATAAAAACTTTAGAAATTTTGAAGTCTCATCTTACTATGAAAATATGTTGAAACGAAATACAGACTTAGATAAAGATGTTAAGGAGTACATTAAGGACAAGATAGAAAAAGGAAAAACATTAATAAAAACAATAGAAGAAAGAAATGAAATCTATGCAAGGGTTTTAAATACTATAGTTGATATCCAAAAAGATTTTATCAGAAAAGGGGACCAGTATCTTAAGCCTCTCAAATTATCAGATATAGCATCTATAGTAGATACACATGAATCTACTATTAGCAGAATTACAAGCAATAAATATGTTGGCACACCAAGAGGAACGATTAATATGAAATCATTTTTTAGTAATAAAGTAGAAAGTAAAGATGATAAGTCATCAGTTGCAGTAAAAGACATAATAAATGAAATAATTGAAAATGAAGAAAAGATTAATCCTCTGTCGGATGAGACAGTAAAAGAAATTTTGGCTGCTAAAGATATAAAAATATCAAGAAGAACAGTTGCAAAATATAGAAAGATGCTTAAAATACCATCATCATTCAAAAGGCGGTTGTAATGAAAATCTCAAATCTAATTAGTCCAGAATTGATTTTTTTTGATATCGATTATCAAGATAGACAGAAGACAGTAAAATCAATAGTTAACAACCTATGTAATGTTGAGAAATCGCTAAATAACTCAACTATTGTAGAATCAATTCTAAAACGAGAAGAATTATGCAGTACGGCTTTGGATAACTATATTGCTATCCCACATGCAAAGATTTCAGGAATATCAAAAACTTATGCCTCTATGACTATTTGTAAGGAAGGAACAGATTTTGGATCTGTAGATGAATTAAAAACAAAAATATTCGTACTAATTTTACATCCTGAAAACACTGATAATAATCATCTTGAAATTCTCAGGTCTGTTGCAAATATTTTTGCCAAAAAAAGTATTGTGGATGAAATTTTATCTTTAGAAGACAAAAATCTTATCTATCAAATAATCCAAACCCATGAGTAATGTTAAAAAAGAAATAAAGAAAATTAGTCAGCATGGAGTATTAATCAATCACAACAATATAGGATTGCTAATTCAAGGAGAAAGTGGGATTGGAAAAAGTGAATGTGCAATTGAGCTAATCAATAGAGGAGCTTTCTTGATTTCAGACGATATAGTTATCATAAGAAAAGATAATGCTTCCTTGATTGGCGAATCACCAAAAGAAACTAAAGAATTAATTGAAATTAGAGGAATAGGGATAATAAATGTAAGAGAAATTTATGGATCTAAATCAGTCATGAAACAAACACAAATTGATTTAGCAATAGAACTAATAGAGTTTAATGAGAAACATGACTATGAAAGACTTGGATATGACAGAGATTTCTTACAAATACTTGGAATAGATGTGCCAATAATGAAAATTCCAGTTAGTCCTGGCAGAAATTTATCAACACTTATTGAAATTGCTATAAAGAAAATAAAATTAGAAACCAGCTTTATTAAAAACACTTAATACATTAGAATTTAGAGATGTTTGGTATATTAATAATCACACATGGAAAACTTTCAGAAGAGCTAAAGTCTTCTGTCGAGTTTGTTCTAGGTGAAAAGATTGTAAGGGAGATATTTACTCTCAATATAGATGAAGATTCGCGCGATTATGAGACATATTCTAATAAAATTGCGAATTATCTAATGGAAAATTCAAATACTATCATTTTTACCGATATGTTTGGAGGAACACCTTCGAATATTGGTCTAGCTTATTTTAAGAAAGATTCTGTTGAGATAATTTCTGGAGTCAATCTTCCAATGCTAATTAAAGCTGCAACTATTGAAAATTGTGAAACCTTCAAAGAAGCTGTTAATATAATTAGAGAATCGGGGAAAGAAAATATTATTGTTGCTGGAGACTTAGAAATTTAATCATGAGTGAAATAAACCATAAAGAAATACTTGAACAATGGTCAAAGATTTATTTAAGGAATGAATATGAAGATTGGAAGTTGGAAATTGACCCATCAATTAATCAGGATTTTGCTTCTATAGCACTTTTTTTAGATTATAGATCATCAAAAGAAGCAGGAGAACAGCAAGATGTATACAAAGGTTTTCAAAAAGCTGCATTTCTTGTTTTAGATTTAATAGGAGTAGCAATTATTGACGACCCAGAAGCAAAAACTATAAAACTTACAAAGAAAGAACGTGATAGTGAACGAGACAAAAAACTTGCAAAAGAAATCTGGGGATAATGGATATATCAGATAAATACAGAGGATTCATAATAGATTTGGATGGTGTTATTTATCTAGATGGGAAATTACTGCCCTTCTCTAAGAATTTTGTTTCAAAGTTATCCAAGGAAGATAAAAGATACGTTTTTTTAACTAATGATTCTATTTTGCCAAGCAATAGTTATTCAAAGCTTTTAAATAAATTAGGTATACCTTGCAGTGAAAATCAAGTTATAACTCCTATTAAATCCTTCGAAGAAAAAATAAATAATACAAAAAAAACCAAAGTTAAAGTTTTAGTGATTGCTAGTAAGAAGATAAAAACATATTTAAAAAAGAATAAAAAAATTAATGTAATTGATCCTAAGAAAAATTTTAAAAATGCTGACATAGTCTTGGTTGCTGGTAGTAGGGAGTTTAATTATATTGACCTAATGTACGCTTGTTTGGCAATACAAAACGGTTCAAAGCTATTTGCAACCAGTATCGACAATACTTATCCAACTAGATTAGGAAACGTACCTGCAACTGGATCAATTATTGCAGCAATAGAGAAAGCTACCGGAGCAAAAGTCGAGAATTTAGGGAAACCATCTAAAAACATATTTCGTTTAGCATTAAATTCTTTAAATATTAAGAAATCAGAAATCTTAGTTATTGGGGATAACCTTAATACAGATATTCGAGGGTCGTATCAACTACAACTAGATTCTGCACTTGTATTAACCGGTAAAACTAAAAAGAAAGATTTAAAGAAATCTGATTACCTTTCAAAGCCAACTTATGTTGCTAAAAATCTTAAAGTTATTTCAGGATAAGATTATTCTTTGCTTCCTTGAACCATGCAAACCATTTTTCCAGAATGTTTATTTTCATACATATTCTGATGAGCTAAAGGAATCTCTTCATATGAATACACTTCAGAAACAACTGGTTTAATTAAACCCTGATGAACAAGTTCATTTGCCCTGATACATTCAAGAGCATTTGCAAAATGTGAACCTATTACATCTTTTTGTAACATCCAAAGATATCTAACATCAAACATACAGTCATATCCTGAAGTTCCTGCGCATATAACTATTCGGCCAAATTTTTCTGCAACAAAAACACTTGTTGGAAAAGTTGTTTCTCCTGGATGCTCAAAAACAACATTAGGGCTTTTTCGTTCACCTAGAAGTTCCCATATTTTTTTACCAAAATTTTTCATTTCCTGGAATCTAAGTTTAGACTCATCGTCACTCTCATTTTTTCTGTATGCTAGATTAGGAAAATCTTTTCTATTGATAACACCTACTGCTCCTAGTTCTTCACATAATTTAAATTTATCATTAGACGAAACAACAGCTATAGCTTTCGCTCCTAACATTTTACAAATTTGTAAAGCAAATACCCCTAATCCCCCTGCGGCTCCCCAAACTAATACAACTTCTCCTGGTTGGACATTCGCTTTTGATACAAGCATCCTATATGCAGTAAAATAACAAAGTGCATATGAAGCCGCATCAATCCAATTTAAATTCTTAGGTTTTTTTAATATTTGTTGAGCTTGCACTCTTGTGAATTGAGCAAAACATCCATTAGGAGTTTCGTATCCCCAGATTTGTGCTTTTTTACTAACCATTGGATCATAACTAATAAAATCTCCAGTTGATTTTGTCATGTTAGAATGTGGCTCTTCACTTTCAACTCCACAGTGAATAATAACCTCATCACCTTTTTTCCAACTTGTAACATTTGATCCTACATCCCACACAATCCCTGAACAATCGCTTCCGGCAATATGGTGGTCCTGCTTATGAACATCTAGTACAGAAATAGGCTCACCTAGCCCGGCCCAAACACCATTAAAATTTATTCCTGTAGCAACAACCAAAACTAAAACATCATTTGGTCCACACTCTGGTACTGGCATAGTTTCTTCTTGAAAAGATTTCATTGGTTCTCCATGACGTTCTTTTCTAATAACCCAAGCCCTCATTGTTTTTGGCTTAAACTCCAAATCTTCGGGTATAACTCCTATAGGTAACGGATCTGAATAACTCATATTTAAAACTCCTTAATCATTAATTGAAGCTTATATTCATAGCTTCTTTGATAATCTCAATATTACTTTTTGCAATTTCTCTAGCCTTTTTTGAACCCTGAGAAATTATATCAAAAATTTCAGTTTTATTCTTCAACACTTGTTCTCTTTTATTACGAATGGGGTCAAGGAAATTGTTTATATTCTTAGATAAGGATTTTTTTACTTCAACATCTCCTATTTTTCCCTTTTTATATCTATTTTTAAAATCTTCAAGCTCTTCTTTGTCAGAATTAAAAATATCATGATATATAAATACTGGATTTCCGTCAACTTCACCTGGAATATCAGCACTTGTTCTCTTTGGATCAGTAAACATTTTCATGACTTTTTTATGAACTTCTTTTTCAGAATCGCTTAAATAAATGCAATTATTCAATGATTTACTCATCTTACTTTGTCCATCGATTCCTACAAGCCTAGAGTTCTTACTTATTAAAGGCTCAGGTTCCTTAAACACATCTTTATAGTTTGAATTAAATTTTCTTGCCAATTCTCTTGCAAGCTCTACATGACTCAACTGATCCTCTCCTACTGGTACCTTTGTCGCGTTAAATATTAGAATGTCACATGACATCAAAACAGGATAAGACAAGAGACCCAAAGAGTAGTTCTCTTTGAGATTTAAATCTGATATTTTTTCTTTTAGGGTTGGTATTCTCTGAACTCTTGGTACCGAACAAAGCATAGACATGAGAACAGTTAATTCAGAAATTTCTGGAACTAAAGATTGAAGATAGAAACACGATTTATTTGGATCTAAACCCACAGATAACCAATCAATAACGAGCTCTTCAATATTAGACCTTAATTCACCTACTCTTTCTTGGTGAGTAGTAAGCATATGTAGGTCAGCTATCAAAAAGTAACATTCATAAGTATCTTGAAGTGACAGCCTATTTTCTAATGTTCCAACATAATGACCAAGGTGTAGATTTCCAGTTGGTCTATCTCCAGTAACCAAAACTTCTTTACTTTTTTTCATAAATTATAATTAAATATGATATCTTAGTATCCGCAAAACGGCCAGAGATATGAAATTTGAAATCTCGCGCCTGGAAGGACTCGAACCCTCGACCTCCAGAGCCGTAATCTGGCGCTCTAATCCAACTGAGCTACAGGCGCAAATACGGAGAGAGGGGGATTCGAACCCCCGGTACGAATTTACTCCGTACGGCGGATTAGCAATCCGCTGGTTTCAGCCACTCACCCACCTCTCCAGAAGACTGAAATTATAGCACAATTAATAAATAAATTATGTCTGATGAACAGGTAAAAATAAATCTGTAAAATTTTTAACTGGTGTAAAGGATTTTTCGGAAATTTCAACAAAAGTAGTATGCCAATTATGCATTGAACCATTCCACAAACCTGGCTTCTCTACGAATATTGCTTCTTTCTCTAAAATATTTTTCTTAGTTTTCATTTGAAGTGACATGTTTGAGTATTCAGATAAATCATACTTAAGGCCTTTCGAATCTTTAAATGAACAAATCATTTCTACAGGATTAAAGTAAGTGCCTAGCTCCCAAATCTTTTTTTGTTCTCTATTGTTAAAGTCAACTTGGGATTCCTCGACAATTTGAAGTGAAAGATCCGTGCCATCTGAGACCCAAAAAGGCTTGCCACCTTTTGAATTTTGATCTTTTATAACTCCACATACTCGTATTGGTTTACCTAAAATTTTGTTTTTATCTTTAATATTTCGTATTAGCTTATACAGCATCTTCGTAATTTCATATCGTAAAGATTTAGTTTTTGGTGAAAGATTATCAATATTATTAATCAGAATATAATCTGAATTAATTTCATTAAGATTTTTTAATAATGCACCATGACCTGAAGGATGGGTATATACCAGCCCATCTTCTTTTCTTAGGACATTTTTGTTTTCATCAAAACACAAACTATCAGTTGAGTGGTCTTGATAAGTAAATTTTACAAATTCTTCAAAGTTAATATCATTTATGAACTTAGAGTTCTCTAATTTTTTAAAATATTCGTCTTTATTCTCTTCCTGTATAGCAAAGATTAAATTTGAATTTACAATATCATTAGCAAAATAACTAATTATTTCTTCAATTGGTGAAACAGATAAATTGTTTATTTTATGAAATGGCAATAAAGCTTTAGGTGTATTTTTAAGATTCAATTTAAAATCTGATAATAATATATCTTCGAGTTCATCAATATTCTTTTCTTTTATTATTGTTTCTAAATCAATATTATTTTTAGCAGAAAAATCATAAATTAATTCAAAGATTGGTGTAAATTTGAGCTTATTAAAAAATGATTTATCGGAATCTTTTAACTGAAACATTCTTGTTCCAAATCCAGAAGCAGGAATAAATCTTGATATTTCATCTTCTGATTCATTTTTTAAATCAGCTATATTAACTGCTTCTTCTTTTGAAATAATTCCATCTCCCACAACACATGGCCTTATCAATTTTAGTTTAATTGGGTTATGTGAATCTAGAAATGATATTTGAGAATCTATATCTGATTTATTAATCCCAATAGATTCCAAATAAGATAAATCATTCTTGCTTATACTATGAATCATAATATTAACGGGGCCGACGGGATTCGAACCCGCGACCTCTGGCGTGACAGGCCAGCGTTCTAACCAGCTGAACTACGACCCCTTTAAATTCATTGGGCGCTACAGGATTTGAACCTGTGACATCTTCCTTGTAAGGGAAGCGCTCTCCCGCTGAGCTAAGCGCCCGAATAGTTCTGTATAGTATATTGAGCGGTTTAAATGTCAAGATAACCCGATAGGCTTCTCAGTCTTTTCAGTATCTACTGGAATATCAGGAACTACTAAATCTTCTAGAACGGGTTTGTCAGAAATAATAGCATGAGGAATCACTTCGTCCATGTGATTAACCAATACTATATTTACATCTTTCAAAACTTCTTTAGGTATATCAGCTAAATCTTTTTCGTTCTCTTTAGGAATTAGTACTACTTTTACCCCACCTCTGTGAGCTGCAAGAATTTTTTCTTTAAGTCCACCAATAGGAAGAACTCTTCCTCTTAATGTAATCTCTCCGGTCATAGCAAGGTCTCTTTTAACTTCCTTTTGAATTAATGCAGAAAGTATAGCAGTAGCCATGGCAATACCTGCAGACGGTCCATCCTTTGGCTGGGCTCCTTCTGGAATATGAACATGTATATCAATTTTTTGATAAAAACTTCTATCTAGACCGAGTCTTTTTGCTCTAGATCTTACATAACTCATAGCGGCTCTAGTTGATTCTTGCATAACCTCTCCAAGTTTTCCAGTTACAGTAAAGGTGCCTTTACCAGGAACAACACTCACTTCAACATTCAGTATCTCTCCTCCTACCTCTGTCCAAGCTAACCCTGTTGACATACCTATTTGATTCTTATCTTCTATTTCACCATGTTTGAATTTCGGCACACCTAAAAATTTTTGCACTATTTTTGGATTAATACTAAGTGAATAATCCTTACCATTTTTAACAACTTCTTTAGCTGTTTTTCTACAAACAGTTCCGATTTCTCTCTCTAATGTTCTTACTCCTGCTTCTCTTGTATACCTTTGGATTAAAAAATTCAAAGACTTATCAGAGATTCTAATGTTTGAATCGGAAAGTCCATTATTTTCAACTTGTTTAGGTATTAAATATTTTTTAGCTATAGCATTTTTCTCTAACTCTGTATATCCTGAAAGTTTTATAATTTCCATTCTATCTTGTAAGGCCCAAGGTATTGTATGTAATACATTAGCTGTAGTTATAAATAAAACCTGAGAAAGATCATAGTCGACTTCTAAATAATGATCATTGAAATTATTGTTCTGTTCAGGATCAAGAGCTTCTAGTAATGCGGAAGACGGATCTCCTCTAAAATCTGTTCCTATTTTATCTATTTCATCAAGTAGAAAAACTGGGTTCTTTGATCCAGCCTTCTTCATTCCTTGTATTATTTTTCCTGGAAGTGCTCCAATATAGGTTCTTCTGTGTCCTCTAATTTCAGCTTCATCTCGAACTCCGCCTAAAGACATCCTAACAAATTTTCTACCCATTGCTCTTGCTACTGACTTTGCCAAAGAAGTCTTTCCAACTCCTGGGGGTCCAACAAGACATAATATTGGTCCTTTTTGTTTTGACGTTAAAGCTCTTACTGCAAGATACTCAGTTATTCTTTCTTTTGGTTTTTCAAGACCAAAATGATCTTCATCTAAAACTTCTTGAGCTTTGTCAATCGACATTTCGTCCTTAGTGGTGTCATTGTTCCAAGGCAATGTAACCAGCCAATCGATATAATTTCTTACAACTGTTGCTTCAGCAGACATAGAAGACATACTTTTTAGCTTTCTTATCTCTTTTTCTATTCTTTTTTTAATATCGTCAGGTATGTCTTTCTTCTTTAATTGCTCTTCAAATTCTGCTATCTCACTTTTTAAATCATCCTTGTCGCCAAGTTCTTTTTGTATAGCTTTCATTTGTTCAGTTAGATAGTATTCTTTCTGAGATTTTTCCATCTGTTTCTTTACTCTATTTCTAATTTTCTTTTCCACCTGAAGTATTTCTAATTCAGATTGAATTTTTCCATATAATATTTCTAATCTTTCTGAACAATCTAAACATTCTAGAACTTCTTGTTTATCTGTTAGTTTAAAACTAAGATGTGAAGCAATAGTATCAGAAAGTTTGCTAGAATCTTCAATTGAAGAGATAGTAACAAGGGTTTCAGTTGGTACCTTCTTATTAAGTTTCGCATATTCCTCAAATGATTCTGTAAGAGTCCTCATCATTGCATTAGTTTCTACATTTGTATCGTTTGTTTCTTTTAGGTCTTCTACATTTACGCTAATAAATTTATTTTCATCTGAAAAACTTTTAAGTAATGCTCTATTCTGCCCTTCTACTAAAACTTTAACTGTTCCATCAGGCAACCTAAGCATTTGAACTATGCTACCCACAGTACCTATTGTATAAATATCTTCAGGGCCCGGGTCATTTGTTTTTGCATCTTTTTGAGCACATAGAAGTATCTTTTTATCATTCTTCATTGCTTCTTCAAGAGCTCTAATCGATCTCTCTCTTCCAACAAAAAGTGGTGCAACCATGTGTGGGAAAATAACAACGTCTCTTAGTGGAAGAAGTGGTATAGTGTAAGTCGTTTCCATTATAAACCTCCTTACTGTCTTATATATTCAAAGTTAACCATTAAATGAATTTATGCAAGGTTTTTGTATAAAATACTTAAAAAACTCTTGAAAATGGCAAGTTTTATATCAATTTGAAGCCGTTTTTGCCTCATTATCAAAAGTTAGAAGTGGAGAAGTCCCCTTTTTAATTACATCTTCTGTTATTAGACATTTTTTTAAACCTTGCAATGATGGTATTTCATAAATTAATTCAAGAATTGAATTCTCAATAATTGACCTTAATCCCCTGGCTCCTGTATCTCTTTTTATTGCTTCTTTTGCAATTGCTACTAACGAATCTTCAGTAAACTCCAAAGAGACTTTATCGTTAATCTTAACTAATTTCTGATATTGTTTAACTAAAGCATTTTTCGGTTCAGTAAGTATCCTGATTAAAGCATCTTCGTCTAACTTGTCTAGAGATGAAATTACTGGGACTCTGCCTATAAATTCTGGTATAAAACCAAATTTGATTAAATCTTCTGAATGTAAAGACTTCATACATTCACTCAACTCCAATTCTTTTGAGCTTTTAGTCTCATTTTGACCAAAGCCAATAGTGTTTCTTCCTATTCTTGCTGCTATTAACTTATCAAGCCCGCTGAAGGATCCTCCTAAAATAAAAAGTATTTTGGTTGTATCTATAGGTATAAAATCTTGTTGTGGATGTTTTCTCCCTTGCTTTGGAGGTACATTAACTATAGAACCTTCTATTATTTTCAATAATGCCTGTTGTACTCCTTCTCCAGATACGTCTCTTGTTATAGATGGACTATCACCGCTTTTTCGTGCAAGTTTATCAATTTCATCAATATATATTATTCCTCTTTCAGTTTCTTTGGTGTCAAAATCAGCTGCCTGATGCAAACTGAAAAGCATGCTTTCTACATCTTCTCCAACATATCCTGCTTCCGTATAACAGGTAGCATCTACAATTGTAAAAGGTACATTTAGAAATTTTGCAAGGGTTTGAGCAAGCAATGTCTTTCCGGATCCAGTTGGTCCAATAAGCATTATATTACTTTTCTCTATCTCAACTTCTTCGTCTTGATTCTTTCTTTTCTTAGGGGCTGAATTGTGCTCGATTCTCTTATAATGATTATAAACAGCAACTGATAAATATTTTTTTGCTTGATCTTGTCCTATTACATAAGAATCTAAATGTGCTTTTATCTCTTGAGGAATTGGGAGCTCTGTTTTTTCAACAGATTCAACAGTTTGAATTTCTTCATCTTCTATGATTTCAACACACAAATCTACACATTCATTACAAATATAAACGGTCGGTCCCGCTATTAGCTTTTTAACTTCCTTCTGACTTTTTTGACAAAATGAGCATATAAGTTTATCTCTCGCAGGCGACATTATACTTTCTCCTCTTTTTTAGTGATAATATTATCAATTATTCCATACTCTAAAGCCTCTTTAGCGGTCTGGTAAAAATTTCTTTGTAGATCTAAGCTAATTTGAGCTTCTTCTTTTTTTAGATGCTTAGAAAGAATTTTGGATAATATTTCCTGTTTTCTTTTTGTTTCTTCCATTTCTTTTTCTAAGTCATGAAATTGACCATCTAATCTTGTTCCGACCGAGTGAAGCATGATAGTTGAATTGGGTAATGAATTTCTTTTTTTATTTGCACCACTTGCAAGTAATACTGCTCCCATACTAGCAGCTAGACCAAAACAAAGTGTTGATACGTCTGGTTTAACATATTGCATTGCATCATAAATTGCTAGACCTGATGTAACGCTTCCTCCAGGGGAATTAATGTACAAATTTATATCTTTTTTGCTATCAACAGATTCAAGAAATAAAATCTGTGCAACTACAACATTTGCTACATTGTCATCTATTGCGCCTCCAATAAAAACAATCCTCTCATTAAGTAGTCTGGAATAAATATCGTAGGCTCTTTCTCCACCTGATCCTTGTTCTACAACGTAAGGTATGAAACTTGACATAATGCAGTCTAATTTAAACAAAATTTATTTTATAGTCAATTAAGCAAAATGCTTAACTATTTAGGGACTTTTGCTTTAATTTCCTTAATTTTTGCCTTAGAAATAAGAAATTTAATAACTTTTTCATCTGCTAGCTTAGCTCTAATATCGTCAACAAGATTATTTTCTTGATAATATTTCTTAATTTTTTCTATCGGAACATTTTGAGTAGAAGCCATACTGTTAAAGACTTCTTCTATCTCTTCATCAGAGACAGATATCTTCTCTAATTTTGCAATCTCTGCAAAGATAAGTGCAAGATTAATGTTTCTTTTTGCAGACTCGCTGATTAGTTCACTGGTTTTAGCGTCTACTTTGTCTAAATTCATCCCTTGTTCTTTCATTCTATTGATATATTCATTTGTGAGTCTTTCCTCTTCGTTTTTGACAAAAAAATCTGGGAATTCTAATTTGTTCTTTGAAACTAATAGGTCTCCTAAATTCTTCCTTAGAGAAGACTCAGACTTTGAATCGAAAGATTTTGTTAAATCTTCTTTAACTCTTTCCTCTAGTTGTTTTTTTGATTCGAAACCAATTCTTTTTAAAAACTCTTTATCTAATTTTGGTACGACTCTCTTTAGAATCTTGTTGACTTTTATATTACATTCTATTCTTTTCCCTGCTGCGCTTTGGATTGGAAAATCAACAGGATAGTTAACATCAAAAGTTTTTTCTTCTTCTTGATTCATTTTTAATAATTCCTTTTCTATCTCTGGAATCAAGGATTTATTTCCGAGTGAAATAACAGCATTGTCACGTGATAATTCTTTGATTAATTGATCACCAAATTTTCCTGAGAAATTAATCTCCAATATATCTAAGTCTTTTACTTTTTTTCTATTTTTTATTTCTTCGTTTGTAGCAAAATTCTCCAAGAGATTTTTTATAGCATCGTCAATATCCTTCTTCTTTACAGAAAAGATTTCTTTTTTAACTTCTACTGAATCATACTTAGATAATTTAATTTCTGGAATAAATTCCACCGTTAAAGAAAAGGAGAAATCTTGGTCCTTTCTTATTTCGTCAGACTCTAAATCTTTAGTTCTTACAATGTTTAATTTTTGTTCAGATGCAAGTTTTCTTAGATTTAAATTAATCAATCTAGTGCGTAATTCTTCATTTATTTCATTTGAATACATGGATTCAACAACATTACTAGGCACTTTTCCTTTTCTGAATCCTTTTATTTCAGCATCTTTCTGAAATAGCTTAACTACATCAGAAAAGTTGTCATTTACTTCAGATTTACTAACAATAATCTTCGCTTTTTTTTCTGTTTTACTTAAATCATTTATCTCAAATCCCATATCGTCTCCAATTGGGAGCGGGGAGACTCGAACTCCCACACCCGAAGGCGCTAGATCCTAAATCTAGTGCGTCTACCAATTCCGCCACGCTCCCATTCACAATATTTGTATCTTGTGAAAGAGTAAATATAATCGTTATCCATACAAAATCAATTAATGTAGTTTATGCTGGATCGACTGACACGGTTACTTTGTTTTTTTTGTAAAGATAATTTTGTATAGCTTTATTTATTGATTCTTGAGAGACTTTCCTAATTTTTTCTGAGAAATCAAAAGGTTCAGTCAAATCTAAATTATATAATGCTGCATGAGAAATTCTTGCATTAATAGAGGAGTTTCTTTGAAGCGATATGTCATTTCTTCCAATTAAATAATTTTTTGCTCTTTCTAGTTCTTTTTCTGTTACTCCATTACTTGCTAAATTTTCAATCTCTTTATTAATCGAATCAATGCTTTGATTTTTCTTATCTGGTGAACAGCCAATGTAGACACCAAAATATCCATAATCAAGATTAGGATTAAAAAATGATGATACCGTATAAGCTAAACTTCTTTTTTCTCGTAATTCCATAAATAACCTGCCTCCCATTCCAGACAAGATAGAATTAATTAAATGAAAAGCATACTTGTCATCAGAATGTAGATTTGGAGCATAAGTTCCAATGATTATGTGAGACTGTTCTTTATCGCCCATCTTTATCGACTCGTTGATATCATGATTTATCAATTTGCAGTCATCATTATTAGGGAAGTCTGTCTTAGCTTGTTCAAGCAAAAGAGACTCATCTAATTTATCTACTAATTCAACAACATCAAAATTTCCTACTGCAGAGAGATATATATTGTTTTTTGATATAAAGTTTTGGTGTGCTCTTACTAAATTATCTCTATTTATGTTGGCAATACTTTCTTCAGTACCAAATTGATCGAAAGAGTATGGATGGTTATTGAATAACAATTCAAAAAATTTATCGGCTACTATGGAAGCATAATTCTGCTTTTTTCTATTTAAATATGAAAGTACATCTTTTTTTGCTATTTTGATTTCCGATTCAGAAAAAACTGGTCTTGCTATGACATCAGAAAATATAGGAACAAGCTCGTTAAGATTTGCACTTGGTCCTATCATTTTCAACCCTAGACTATTTCTTCCTGAAAATCCTTCAATTTCTGCCGCTAAAATTTCTGTATTCATTGCTATATAATCTTTACTATAATTTTCAGAACCTCTAGTAAATAATTCTGAAAGTAAGTTAAATTTCCCATTTATATTTTTTGTTTCAAATTTTGATCCACCTAATGAAACTGATCTAAGAGATATTAAAGGTGTTTTTTTATTTTGTAATACAATTAATTTTACTCCCCCCTTTAAATTTAAAACTTTGGGAACTGAGTAATCAATATCAAAAGTATTATAGTTTTTTGAAACAAATGAACTAAAAGTCTTTTTGTCATACGAAAGCTCTTCTTTGAAAGATTTTTTTAGAAGAATTTTGAGTTGTTCAGAGCTTTCTTTTTTTGAGTCCTTTGGCAAAATTAGATTTAAAGATAAGTTTTCGGGTTTGATAAATTGATTAGAAATCTCGCTAAGCTTTTCTGGGCTTATTGATTTTATGGAGTCTAAATATATTTTTTCAAAATCAAGAGATCCTGCTTCAGACTCTAAAAAGCCAATTTTTTGTGCCTGGCTTTGAACAGTTTCGTTTTCATAAAGATTCTGGGTCAATAGTTCAGTTTTTGCTCTCTGAAATTGGTTGGAATCAAAATCAAGATTAATTACTTTTCGAGTCTCTTCAATAATTAACTTTAGTGAATCTTTAAGATTGCTTGATAAAACTGTACCCCCTATGACGAATACCCCCCCATGTCTTGCTGAAAAATTATATGAGTAAATCGAAGTCACGAGTCCTAGTTCTTCTTTTAATTTTTTGTTCAATATAGAACTCTCTCCAGAACCTAACATTACTCCAAAGAGATCGAGAGTACTTGTTTTCATATTAGAGGCTTTTTCAGTTCTAAATGAAAGAGCAAAATAAGCTTCATTGACCTCTCGATAATCAACATCAACATTAAGTCCTGTCGCTTGAAACTTATCAGAAAATTTTTCATCAGCAACATCTTTTGATTTAATTTTGCCAAATGTTGCATCTATATTATCTTTTAAATCTTTTCCTTCTTTTCCGGTAACAACTATTAAATTCATATTTTTCGCATGATACCACTTGTTGTAAAAGGCTTCTAAATCTTCTCTTTTGAATCCGCTTACGCTCTTTGGAGTTCCTATAATTGGCAATCCATAATTGTTATCCTTGAAAGACTGAGAAAAAATCATCTGACTTAAACATCTACTTGGGCTATCCTCACCCCTTTTTATTTCCTCTAGAATAACCTCTAATTCTTTTTTTAATTCATCTTCATCAAATAATGGATTAGAAACAGATTCGGAAAGTATATTGAGAGCAATATCGGCAAAATCATTTGAAATTGTTGTGTAGTAAACAGTTTCATCATAAGAAGTAAAAGCATTTATATCCCCGCCGTGAGATTCGATTTGCCTTGAAATTTCTCCTACTTTGAGATTTGGAGTTCCTTTGAAGATCATATGTTCATTTACATGAGCAATTCCTCTCTGGGAATCGTCCTCATAAGCACTTCCTGTATTTATCCATACAAAAATTGAAGTAACAGGAGATAAAAAATCTGTCTTAATTATTACTTTTAAACCATTATCTAAAAAATATTGGGTAATTTCTTCTGACATCTATTGTGTTTCTAAGTCAAAAACCTTTTTCTTTTTTATTTTCTGCAAACAGAAGCGAGCTAAACTAAATACTAAATAAGAATAGAACAAGACAAATGATCCAATTTCAATATGAGTCAATATGGCTACAGATATTATAGATACAATAACTAATGCATTAAATTTTTTCATTTTGTTCAAAAAAGTCTTTTTAGTAAAAATAATATTGCTAACCATTAACATGCCGACTATAGGAAAGAAGACTAAAAAAATGTTTCGAACAATATCGTTTCCAAATAATGAGAATTTGTAATCAATAAGAATTAATGAAATTATCAACCCTGCACCCATTGGACTTGGTAGACCAACAAAAAAGTTCTCTTTTTCATTATGTGATAATGCATTAAATCTGGAGAGTCTTAATGCAACACATACGACAAAAAAAACACAGCACATTATTCCTAATTTTCCATAATGAGATAGATAAGTAACATAAATTAGAAAGGATGGTGCAAATCCGAAACAAATTAAATCAGAAAGAGAATCGTAATGCATACCAAACTCAGAATCTTTATTAAGTAATCGTGCGATCTTTCCATCTATAAAATCTATAAATGCTGATATATATAAAAAAATACAAGACCACCACAAAGGATTTTCAGTTATCAATTTAGTATCAATCCCTATAAATGAATTATTACCTGGCAAAATTTTTAGAATATTAAAAACTGACAACAATCCAAAGCATAAAGAAAAAGTTGTCAAAATATTTGGTATAAGAGATATAATTCTTTTATTTTTCATATCAACCTTCTTTTCTGAATAATATTGTCTCTCCTGCAACAACATTATCGCCCGGCTTTAGATTTGTAATATAAGAAGTTGGAACGTGTATGTCGACTCTAGATCCAAATTTAATTATTCCTATTCTATCACCTCTTTCTAAAACTGAACTAGTATTAATATAACTAACTATTCTTCTTGCAATAAACCCTGCATATAAAATTAATACATGACTTTCATTATTTTCTGTTTTTAAATGTAAACATAATCGCTCGTTTTCTATAGCTTTTTCAGAGTTTGCGAAGTGAAATTCTCCATCATGATGAACATGAGCAACAACCGAGGATTTGATTGGAGAACGAGCTATATGAGCGTCAAAAATTGAAAGAAAAATGCATATTCTGTGCATTTCATTATTAGTAAATTCAGATTCATTAATTTTATCTATGGATATTATTTTTCCATCGGCCGGTGAAATTACACCTTCTTCGTTTGGTATAATTCTCTCAGGATCTCGAAAGAAATACAGAATAATTAAAAATACTAGAAAAAGAATCAACGATATGAGAGAAAGACCAAAAAAGGCAGTTCCTAACCAACAAACAAAGAAAGAAGTTAATATTGGTAAATATCCTTCTTTTGCAACTGACCAATTATAATCTATCTTCATTAGTTTTTAGCTTTGTCTACTAATTTCCTACGAAAAAGAGGTGTCATCATTGATCTCAAAGTTCCTCCAATATCTTCTATTGGATGAGACTCTCCATCTTTTAACAATTTAGTGTAATTAGGTCTTCCTGCTTCATTCTCGGCAACCCACTCTTTAGCAAAATCACCATTTTGAATATCTTTCAAAATCTTTTTCATTCTCTCTTTAACATCTTTATCGATAACAACTGGGCCTCTTGTAATGTCTCCATACTTAGCTGTATCACTAATTGAGTATCGCATATTTGAAATTCCACCTTCATATATTAAATCGACAATTAGTTTCACTTCATGACAACATTCAAAGTAAGCCATTTCAGGGGGATAACCAGCTTCAGTTAGTGTTTCAAAGCCGGCAAGTATCAAGCTAGATACTCCTCCACATAAAACAGTTTGTTCTCCAAATAAGTCTGTCTCTGTTTCATCTTTAAAGGTTGTTTCAATTACACCAACTCTTGCTGATCCAATACCTGCCGCATAAGCCAGAGAGATTTCTTTAGTATCTCCTGAAGGATCTTGATTTATAGCAATCAAAGCAGGTACTCCTGCACCATCTTCGTATTGACCTCGAACTGTATGTCCTGGCGCTTTTGGTGCAACCATAAATACATTTATATTTTCGTCTGGAATAATTTGCTTATAATGTATGTTAAAACCATGACCAAATGCTAAATACTTTCCGGGTGTTAAGTTTTCTTTTATATTTTCTTCGAATATACCTTTTTGGCTCGTATCAGGGGCAAGAATCATAATAATATCAGATTTTTTCACTAAATCTTGAACTTCTAGCACTTCTAATCCTGCTGCTACAGCTTTATCCCAACTTTCACCACCTTTTCTTAGTCCAACTGAAACATTTATTCCTGAGTCTTTTAAGTTTTGAGCATGCGCATGTCCTTGGCTTCCAAAACCAATAATGCCAACATGTTTTTCTCCTAGTAAATTTAGATTACAGTCTTTTTCATAATATACTTTCATACTAATTCTCCATTATTTTTTTTCTCTAGGCAGGGAAATTAATCCCGTCCTGGTAACCTCTTTTAAACCTAAAGGTTTTAATTTTTCTAAAAATTCGTCTACCTGTTCTTTGCTTCCAGAAAACTCTAATGTTAATGATTTTTCTCCAACTTCTAGTATGTTTGATTTGTAATAGCTAGCAGTTTTACTAACTGCAGATTGTTTACTTTTATTTGACGTTACTTTCGCTATTACTAGCTCTCTTTGTATACTATTAGTATCAGTAAAATCAGTTACTTTGATAACATTAATCATATTTTCGAACCTTTTAACAATCTGATCAATTACCCAATCTTCACCAGAAGTTACTAATGTTATTTTAGATAAAGAAGAATTTTCAGTAGGGGCTACGCATAGACTTTCTATGTTAAACCCTCTTGCAGTAAATAAACCTGAAATTCTTGCTAAAACACCAGGCTCATTGTCTACTAAAATTGTCAAGATATGACGCACCAAAATCTCCTTTTTTAGAAATAACTATAATAAACTAATTTAAAAGTATTATATAGTAATCAGATTAGAATTTCGATTAGCCTCAAACCCTTGTGAGATAAATGTTTTTTTAGCTGATTTTTAATATTCTTACCAAGATTTATTGTTACAGATTTTACACCAAAGGATTCGCCCATCATCTTATAGTCTGGATTTTCATGCCCTTTTCCATTTAATTGAGAATCTTCATTTAAAACTATAATTGTCAAATCTAATTTTTGTTCTCTTGCAACGATTAATTCTTGCATATTAAATTGAAAATTCTCTCCAGAAGAGATACTGACAACTTTACTTCTAGGTCGAGAAAATTTTGCTCCGATTGCTGCAGGGAAGCCATATCCCGGGGTACCTACCCCTCCCGACATGATACTGTTTCTGTAATCTGTAAAATTATAGAATTGCTGTAGATTAACATCTTCATAACTAAAATCGGAACATATTATCGCCTTGTCTCCTAAAAGTTCAGACAAAGTTGAGAATATAAATGCCTTTTTGTTTTTAGAAATTATTTTTAATTTGTTTTCAGAATTCTTTTTATGTAATAAACTCAGGTCTTCTTTGTCCCAACTAAACTTCATCTTATCTTTCAATCTAGAAAAGGCTTCTAGAAAAAAAGAAGAGTTGGTTAATATGTTCAAAATATTTTTATTATCATTAAGGAACTGCGTATTGTCTATATTGACGACTACCATTTTCTTTCCATCTAAAGATGATTCTGGAATGATTTTCTTTAAATCACATCCGATTGATATTATTAGATCAGACTCGTTAATTAAAATATTTGAGGCATAAGAACCTTCTTCCCCAACTAATCCAAAATTATTTTTACTTTTTCCTAAAACACCAAGAGATAGAATTGATGACAAGGAAGGTATTTTGAAAATTTGTGAAATTTTTTCTATATATTTAGTATTTGATTCAGCACAGCTCCCTCTGCCATAAATTAATAAGGGCTTGTTAGAATTTTTTAATGCGGATTTGAACTTATTGAAATCTTTTTTTTGTAATTCTGGATTCTCAGAATAATTTTTAAGTTTTACTTTGTTTGGTATCTTAAATTCACTCTCGCCAATCAAAACATCTTTGGGCATGTCGACAAGCACTGGTCCTTTTCTGCCAGTTGATGATATATGTAAAGCTTCGGCAATAGCTTTTGGTAAATCCACAGTTTTCCTAACTAAAGTATTATGCTTTGTGCAGGAACGTGTTATTCCAATATGATCAGCTTCTTGAAATGCATCACTCCCCAAGAAAGGTACTGGGACTTGGCCTGTAAATATTAATACTGGAACTGAATCTATATGAGCTGTGGTTATTCCAGTAACTGTATTAGTTGCAGCAGGTCCAGAAGTACATAGAATAACACCAGGCAAATTACTGGCTCGGGCAAAACCATCTGCCATATGAGTAGCAGCTTGCTCATGTCTAGTTAATATATGTGTTATTTTTTTTGCATATGATGGCATAACATCATAAATTTTTAATACATATCCGCCAGGCAAACCAAATATTATTCTTATTCCAAGCTTATATAATGACTCAAAGAAAAGTTCTGCACCTAGATATTTTTTCATTTCGATTATTATATATTAATTTTCTTCATTAACTACAAAAGAATAAGTATTAAAAGGAGATAGTGGAGACTCTCTGAAGATTAGCTTATCGTTGTAATCTAAATCAATATTATGAAGAAATTTAGAACTGGTAACAAAATTTTCATTTCCCACGAAAAGCTCCTGTTTCTTATCCTTTAATATCTCTTTGCACATCTCTCTTCCAGTACCTACAATTGTAGTGTCTTGGAAATCAATGGATGCAAAATTATTTAAATCAATCTTGAAATCATATTCCGATAGCACTATTTTTTTTTCTATTTTAGAAAATTTTGCATAAGCTAGATTCTTGTTTTTTAAATCAAACACTACAATTAGATTTTTGTAATTATATTCACAATTAAATCCATAAGTTAGAAACGAAGATATTCCATAAACTGGTATTTTTACAAAATTAGCAAAAACATTGGCAGTAGAAATACCTACCCTTAAGGATGAAAGGTTGCCAGGTCCAACATTTACTCTAACTTGAGTAACATCTTCTACTTTCATAGATGAAACAAGAAACAATTCTTTAATCATAGGAGACAAGAGTTCACAATGATTTGGTTTTTTGTTCTTCTCTTCTAATAAAAATAAGATTTCTTTTTCTGATGAAAGGCAAACGCTTGTATTAGTTTGTGAAGTGTCAATATTAAGAGATAACATTAAATAATTAATTCTTTGAAATAATTTTTTTCTTTATTTCTTTTTCCAATTGGTTTGCCAACTTAGTGTTATCTTCTAGGAACTTCTGTGCATTATCTCTTCCTTGACCTATTCTTTCATCTGAATAAGAGAACCATGCTCCTGCTTTATCCACGAAACCAAACTCAACACCTAAGTCGATAAGTTCACCATATCTTGATATACCTTTTCCAAATATAATATCCATTTCTGCTTCTTTGAATGGTGGTGCCACCTTGTTTTTAACTACTTTGACTCTAACTCTGTTTCCAACAACACTTTCAGTTGTTTTTATCGATGCAATCCTTCTTACATCAAGCCTAACAGAAGAATAAAATTTTAAAGCATTTCCTCCTGTGGTTGTTTCTGGACTCATATATGCTGGCACTCCGATTTTCATTCTAAGTTGATTAATAAAAATTACTGTAGATTTTGATTTTGATACCGTGGCTGTGATTTTCCTTAAAGCTTGAGACATAAGTCTGGCTTGTCTTCCAACATGCGTATCCCCCATCTCTCCATCTAATTCGGCTTTTGGAGTTAAGGCAGCAACTGAGTCAATAACAACCATATCAACAGATGCGCTCCTAACTAATTGATCGACGATTTCCAAAGCTTGTTCTCCATAATCTGGCTGAGATATAAGGAGCTCTTCTGTTTTAATTCCTAATCCTTTTGCATATGTTGGATCAAAAGCATGTTCCGCATCAACAAAAGCAGTTATTCCACCGTTTTTTTGTGTTTCTGCAATAGCATGAAGTGCTAAAGTAGTTTTTCCTGAAGCTTCAGGACCATAAACTTCAATTATTCTTCCTCTAGGAAACCCTCCAACACCAAGCGCGGAATCAAGGCCAATAGAACCAGTAGGAATTGAACTAACGTTCTTAACCGTAGAATCATCATCATCTAATCTCATTATAGAACCTTTTCCAAATTGTTTTTCTATAGATGAAATAGTTGCTTCAATGGTCTTCTTTTTATCTTTGTCTGAATCTTTTTCGGGAATTTCTGTTTTTGCTTGTGCCAAAATGTGCTCCTTTTTGATACTATACAGCATTTAACAAATTGTTTCTATCAATTAATTAATTCTTTTCTAAGTTTATCTAACGCAATCAAGCAAGTTCTCAATTTAATAGATTCTCTATTCCCCGACAATGAATACTTAGTTACTCTAGTGCCTTTTTTAGAACTTAATCCAATAAAAACTGTACCAACAGGCTTATCTTTTGTACCTCCAGTTGGTCCAGCAATGCCAGAGATAGCAACTGAAATATCGGTGTTTGATTTATTTCTGATATTTTTTGCCATTTCAGAAACTACGTTTTTGCTAACAGCCCCATAAGTCAATAAAGATTTACTCTTAACATCTAATATTGATTCTTTAGCTTTATTACTATAGGTTATTGCACCAAATTCAAAAAACTTTGAGGATCCTGGCACATCGGTAATCATGCTAGACAACAATCCTCCTGTACATGATTCAGCAATAGATATTTTAACTTTCTTTTCTAAAGCAATAAGAACGACATGGTGTGCAAGAGTAATGTTCTCGTCTGTAAAAATAAGGTCTCCCAAAACCTTTCTTATTTTCTTTTCTGTAGCAAGGGTCTCTTTTTTTGCATCTGACAAAGTATTAGATTGAGTAATTAGCCTTAAATGGATTTCATAATTATAAGGTCTAAAACCTATATAGGTTCTTTTTCGTGAAATCTTATTTATTCTTTCCGCAACTTCAGACTCAGGAGCACCAAAAATCTTCAGGGTTTTTGAAAAAGAATAAAGTTTCATCTTTTTTTGAACACTTGCTAAATCTTTTAAAAAACTATTTTTTATCATTGAATTAAATTCTTTTGGGACACCTGGAAAGAAATAAAATTTAGTAGAAGATTTGGTTAAAGTGAAGCCTGAAGCAGTTCCGTTAACATTATTAATAATAGAGCTACCTTTTGGAAAATAAGCCTGCTTCTTATTCAATGAGCTGTATTTTCGTTTTCTTTTTGAAAAAAGTTTTTTTATCTTCTCTTCTTCTTTCTTAATAAATATCAATTCTTTGCTAAAATATTCTGATGCTACCTCTCTAGTTAAATCATCTTCGGTTGGTCCCAGCCCGCCAGTAATAATTACAAATGATGAACGGGAATTAGCAATCTTAAGAGCTGAAATGATATCGTTTTTGGAGTCTCCCACACATTGATGGTAACGAATTTTCAAACCCATTGTGAAAACTTTTTCTGCAATTGAAAAAAAATTTGTATCGAGAGTTGTTCCGCTTAGGAGCTCCTCGCCAGTGGTTATTATTTCTATATTAGAATCTTTCTTCATTTATCAATTTAATAATACCTTGAATATACCTTTGTAATGCGTAAACTCTCTTAAATAATAAGTAAATTAAGTTTGGAGAAATAATGAAGATAGAAAACTGGCTTGAAGGTCACTGGGCTTTGATTCTGGGTTCCTCTAGCGGATTTGGAGCAGAGGTTTCAATAAAACTCTCAGAATATGGAGTTAACATAATTGGGGTTCATCTTGATAGGAAAGGTACAATGAAAAATGTTGAGGACATTGTTGCTAAAATTAAGAGTAATGGGGTTAAAACGGAATTTTTTAATATCAATGCTGCAGATGAAACTAAAAGAAAAGAATGTTTAGATTCAGCTCTAAAATTAATTGAGAGTTCTGAGAAAAAAATTAAAATTCTATTACACTCACTAGCATTTGGATCTTTAAAGCCTTATGTTTCAAGCGATTCCGAAAAAAACGTTACACAAAAGAATATGGATATGACTTTAGATGTCATGGCTAATTCTCTTGTGTATTGGGCACAAGATGTTCACTCAAGAAATCTTTTTAGCACAAAAGCACGCATCTATGCTATGACGAGTGCTGGTAGTAGAAAAATATGGCCAACGTATGGCCCTGTCTCTGCAGCCAAATGTGCTCTTGAATCTCATATCAGACAGTTGGCAGTTGAACTTGCACCAAGCGGAATAACAGCAAACTCTCTTTGTGCCGGTGTTACTTTAACACCCGCCTTGGAAAAAATTCCAGGCAATGATGCCATCGTAGAAGGAGCATTGAAAAGCAATCCAAGCAATAGACTAACTTTAACAGAAGATATTTCTGGAAGCATTGTGGCTCTCTCTCATCCTGGAGCAGACTGGATAACTGGCAACATAATTAGAGTTGATGGTGGAGAAGAGTTATCTTAATGGATTATGAATTACAAGTTTATAATTCTCTAAAAAACAAAAAAGAAATCTTCAAGGAAATTAATCCTGGAAAGATTGGCATATATGTTTGTGGTCCGACCGTGTACAGCAGCTCTCACATGGGACATGCACGTTCTGCAATAGTTTTTGACTCTATAGTTAGATTTTTAAGATTTATAGGATATGAAACTACTTATGTTAGAAATTTTACTGATGTAGACGACAAAATAATTAATAGAGCTAACGAAGAAGGAGTCTCTGTTGAATCGATTGCCAATAAATATAAGTCGGAATATGTTGATGATATGGTAGATCTTGGATGTATTGATCCAAACTTTCAACCATGCGTATCAGAGAATATTCAAGAAATCATAGAATTGATAGAAAAAATTATTACAACTGGTCATGCATATGTAGCAAATAGTGAAGTTTACTATGATATAAATAAATTTTCAGATTATGGAAAACTCTCAAATCAGAGTACCGATTTAATGCTTTCAAACAGCAGATTAGAACTTAATCCAAACAAAAAAAATGATTTGGATTTTGCCTTATGGAAATCATCTAAGAAAGATGAGCCCTCTTGGGAAAGTCCTTGGGGACCAGGTAGACCTGGTTGGCATATAGAATGCTCTTGTATGAGCATGAAATATCTAGGTGAAACATTTGATTTTCATGGCGGAGGAAGAGATTTAATTTTTCCCCATCATGAAAATGAAATTGCTCAATCAGAATGTGTTACAAAGAAAAAATTTGCAAATTATTGGCTTCATAATGGATTAATCAATATAAACAATGAGAAAATGTCAAAATCAGTAGGGAATATAATTAATATTAGAGATGCTCTTAAAATTTGGAACAAAGATATTATAAGAGTTTTTTTTCTAACACATCATTACAGAACACCAGTAGATTTATCAAATGAGAAACTGAAAGAGATTGAAAAAACACTTTTAAAAATTAATAAAAACCTAGAAACAAAAAATAATAACTCTACCTCTAATAGTTGTAATGATTTTAAAAAATTATGGATTAATGCTATGTTAGATGATTTCAACACCGCTAAAGCTTTTGGTTATTATTTTAAATATATAAATGAAGGTCTTCTTTCATTAAAGGATAATGAATTCATAGAAGAATTTGAAAAAACTATGGGTATCTTTGGATGGAGAAATCAGTTTGTAGAAAATCAAACATCAACCATCAAGCCCAACGAAGAAGAGATTGCATTATTAATAGCTGATAGAAACAGAGCTAGAAATGAAAAAGATTGGGAAAAAGCTGACGAACTAAGATTAGAAGCAGAAAAACTTGGAATCAAACTTATAGATTCAAAAGATGGAACAAGCTGGGAAGAGATTAATTAAACACCTATTAGCTCTTTAGCTTTACTTAGCACTGGAGCTTGAGTTTCTCCTCTACAACCAAACCAGCAAGTATTGCACTTGGTTTCAGTAAAAAAGTCTGGGGTGTAATCAGTATAATGACAAACGGCTGGCATTTCAGAACATCTTTTTACATGTCCATCTGGAGTTACTGTTATCATTGAACTACCAGCATTACATTTAGGTCCATAACCATTTTTAAAAAATAGGGGAACCTGTTTTAAATAATAGTCGCTTGAAACTATAGTGTCGCCCCACTCTTTCTTTAGTCTTATTAGTTCATTGGTAACATCTTCAACTTTTTGAATCTGCTCCTTAACAAAATGTTCCTCATTATTTGCCTTCATTACAGAATAAGAGCTATATGAAATGTTTGCTCCCCAATCTTTTGCTTGTTTCGCCATATCTATCATCTGGTCTAAATTTTCATCCATTATAATAGTGTTGATTGATATAGTCTTCTTTAGTTTGGTGGAAATTTCTGGTATCAGATTTGATATATGATTCCATAAACCGTTAACTCCCCTATTCTTAGAATGTCTGTCTCCTAAGAAGTCCAAAGAAATTGCAATTTGATCTATGCCTGCGTCATAGAGTTCTTTAGCTTTATCTATGTTGAGCATATCTCCCTTTGTGATTATTCCTGTGTAGGTAAAAAAAGATGCTGATTTAATTTGCTTAATAATATCCACAATATCTTTTCTTAGCATTGGTTCTCCACCAGTGACCATAACAACTAATGGATTAATTTTTTTTATTAAATCAGAATAATCATCTAATCTTTCTTCGTTCTTAGTCTGCCAATAATCACAGAAATCGCATCTCGCATTACACAGTTTTGTTACTTCAAGGTTTATCAATTTTGGTGATTTTGTTGCACTGGTTTGTACCCACTTTGACAAGCCCAGGACGCTAAAATTAAAAGACTCTAAAAAAGATTTGTTTCTATCCAGCATTATTATTAAAAGAAATTATTACTAAGAATTGTATTTAATTCAATTAAGAGAAATTCTTAAATTACTATTGTAATTCTTATTTATGGTTTATGATTTAGAATATGAAGCTTGCTGGGACTAAAGAAATAAAAGAAATTGATTACTTATCAAGCTCGAAATATAAGATTTCTAGTAAAATAAGGATGGAAATTGCTGGATTAAAATCTTTCGAGTTAATTAAAAGTATATTCAATCCTAAAAAAACTCTTGTGATAGCTGGGACTGGAAACAATGGGGGAGATGGTTTGGTAATTGCAAGATATCTTCAATTAAATGGGTACGAATGTGAAATATTAGTCAGCAAGAATTCTAATAAAAGCTCTTCCGACTATAAAGATAATCTAAAAATAATTAATAAAATGGGGATTAAAATTATAAAAGAATGTACTTCTGCAAAGATAAAAAAGTTTGATTTAATTGTTGATGCATTTTTTGGGGTTGGTCTAAACAGAGAGCTAGACAGAAAAGCAAAAAATATAATAAAGAAAATCAACGCTAGCCATACCCCGGTTTGTGCTATTGATTTACCATCAGGGCTAGATGCAGACACTGGTTTAATTTATGGGGGATGTGTAAATGCAGACAGTACAATAACATTTGATTTTTTCAAGCCTGGATTATTAAGTGATCCGGGATGCAAATACAGCAAAGATGTTCATCTTGTTAAACTGCCGACACCAATTCAGCTTTCCAATAAATTAAACAATTTTTTTATTGAAGAAAGTTTCTTTAAAAATTTTTTCAAACAAAGAGATAAATCATCAAACAAAGGAACCTTTGGTCATGTTTTAGTCATAGGTGGCTCAAAGAATATGTCTGGTGCTATTAATCTTGCTGGTCTTTCTGCATACAAGACGGGCTGTGGCCTAGTAACTTTATGTGTACCAAAATGTATTAGCAATACATTGAAAAAGAAATTTCCTGAATCAGTTTTTATTGAAATTCCAAACAATGTTGATGGTTTAACTATGGATGAAAGTTGTTTTATAGATGAGATAAAACAGAAATTAATGAAAAAGCCATCTGCAATAGTTATAGGGCCAGGAATGACAAATAGAAATGGTTTGTTGAAATTAATTAAAGACGCTTTGCTGTACTTTGATTGTCCAATAATATTAGATGCCGATGCGCTTAATTTAATTTCTAAAGATTTGAGCATTATTAAAAAATGTAAACAACAGATTATTCTTACCCCTCACCCTGGAGAGATGGCTAGGATAAGTCAAAACAGTATTAAGGATATTCAAAAAAATAGAATAAGTATTGCTAAAGAGATATCTGCAATCACTAAGGCCATAACTATACTAAAAGGGAACAGAACTATTATCTCTTCACCTAAAGGTGAAACTTATATAAATAGTTCAGGAAATGAAGGAATGGCTACTGGTGGCATGGGAGATTCATTAACAGGAATAATTGCAAGTTTTATTGCTCAAGGATATAACCCATTAGAAGCAAGCATCCTCGGCGTATTTGTACATGGAAAAGCTGGAGACATCATTTCCGAGAAAAATACTAGGCGTGGGATTCTGGCTTCAGAAGTTATAGATTTACTACCAAAAACAATTTCTCAAATTGAAGAGGAGTCAAAAAGGGATATTGAAGTCAATAGAATATCAAATGTATGATTCAACTATATGCTCAATCGAGGATACAAATCAAATTGCATTAAAAGTTTCGGAAAAAATACGAGAAGGAACTATATTGCTTTTAAATGGAGATCTAGGCTCTGGTAAGACTCAATTTGTAAGATTTTTAGGTAATCATTTAGAATCCGTCGATACGATTAGTAGTCCTACGTTTCTTATATTGAATATTTATGAATGCAAGGAAAAGCTCAAAATATATCATTTTGATTTTTACCGTGTTAAAGATGTACAGGAGCTTGAGGATATAGGTTTTTTTGAAATACTAAACGATGAAGAAGGATTGATAGTTGTCGAATGGGCAGAGAGATATCAAGAGGTATTCACAAAATTTAAAAATAGGACTATAGATATTTATTTTAATTTTATAAAGGATAATATAGATTGTAGGGAGATTTTAGTTAAAGGTAATTTGTAAATGGATTTAATTGTTCAAAAGTATGGTGGAACTAGTGTAGGAAACATCAAAAAGATAAAAAATGTAGCTAGAAATATCCAAAAATTAAGAAAAAAGAAAAAGTCATTAGTTGTCGTTGTTTCGGCAATGGCGGGGCAAACCGACAAACTCCATAGTCTGACTAAAGATATATCCAAAATTCCTAACGAAAGAGAATACGATCAAGTAATTTCAACTGGTGAAAAAGTATCAGCTGGTTTAATAACCATAGCTCTTTTAGAAATTGGCGTTAAAGCCATTTCTCTAGACCCTGCAAAATTTGGATTGATTACAAATAATTTACATGGAAAGGGAACTATACTTTCTGTTGGAACAAATGAGATTAAGAAATATTTAAAAAAAGGTTTTGTAGTTGTAGTTCCAGGATTTCAAGGAATTAATTCAAACAATGACGTAACAACTTTGGGAAGAGGAGGATCTGATTTATCTGCAGTAGCAATTGCATCAGCACTAAAAGCATCTTATTGTGAGCTACTTAAAGACGATGTTGATGGAATTTACACTACTGATCCTAATCTTTATAAAGGTGCAAAAAAAATTAATTACATTTCTTATCAAGAAATGCTTGAAATGTCTAGCTTGGGATCAAAGGTTCTACAAGCCAAAGCGGTTGAATATGCAAATAATTTAAATATTAAATTGCATGTTAAATCAACTACGAAGAATTCACAGAAAGGAACTTGGGTTATAAATGAGAAGTCTATTCCAATTAAAGAAAAAAAAGTTGTTAGAGGAATCACCCACGACTTAAAACAGTCTAAGATTTCGATTCTAGGAATTGCTGATAAACCAGGAGTAGCATCAAAGGTATTTCAACCTATAAGTAAAGCTGGGATAATTGTAGACATGATTGTCCAAAATATAAGTACTGATGGTAAATCTGATTTAACTTTTACTATCCCTAAAGAAGATTTAAATAAAACTGTAAAAATCTTGCAACAAAACAAGGTAAAACTAAATTATAGACACCTATTACAAGATGATAGAATTGCATTAATATCAATTATTGGAGCTGGAATGAAAACAGAAACAGGTGTGGCATCAAGGATGTTTAAATGCTTGTCTCGTTCTAAAATCAATATAAGCATGATAACAACATCAGAAATTAAGATATCTTGTGTTATCGATAAAAATAAATGCAAGTCTGCTGTACAAGCATTGCATAAGGAATTCAAATTAAGCTGATGTCAAAAGAAGTATTAGCATATGATGTTACTTTACGAGACGGGACACAGGGAGAAGGTGTTTCCTTTTCAATAGAAGACAAGATTAGAGTAAGCCATAAACTTGATGAGCTAGGTGTAGCCTATATTGAAGGGGGTTGGCCTGGTTCAAATGATAGAGATGAAGGATTTTTCAAAGAAGCTCAAAAGCAAAATTATAAAGTATCCAGAATTACTGCCTTTGGTAGCACAAGAAGAGCTAGTCAAGATTGTGATAAGGATATAAATATTCAATCCCTATTATCTGCAAATACTTCGGTTGTTACAATTGTTGGAAAAACTTGGGACTTTCATGTAACTGAAGCTCTAGGTATAACAAATGAACAAAATATTGAATTAATTTCTGATTCAATTGAATATCTTTCTAAACGAGTTGATGAAGTATTTTTTGATGCAGAACATTTCTTTGATGGTTTCAAAGCAAACCAAAAGTATGCAACTGAATGTATTAAATCTGCAATTAATTCGGGAGCTAAAGGAGTAGTTCTCTGTGATACAAATGGGGGGTCTACACCTTGGGATATAGGTGAAATAGTCCAAAAAATTAGAAAAATTAATAAAAAAAGTATTTTGGGAATCCATACACATAATGATTCAGATTTAGGCGTGGCAAATGCATTGCAAGCAGTTTTATCAGGTGCTAATCAAGTACAAGGGACAATTAATGGTTATGGGGAGAGATGTGGGAATGGTAATCTCTGTTCAATAATTGCTAATCTCAATCTAAAAATGGGAATTGCCTGTATTTCGGATACAAATCTCAAAAAACTCTATGAAGTATCTAATTATATAAACGAATTGGCTAACTTACCCAGAAATAATAAATTACCATTTGTTGGCAAAAGCGCTTTTGCGCACAAAGGTGGAATACATGTAAGCGCAGTAGTAAAAAATAATTTAACTTATGAACATATAGAACCATCTTCTGTAGGAAACTCGAGAAGGATTCTTATCTCAGACCTTTCTGGAAAGAGTAATGTTAAATATAAATTAAACGAACTAAAGATAAATAATATTTCTGATGAAGAAATTATTAAGATAGTAAATGAATTAAAGAGATTGGAAAATCAAGGATACGAATTTGAGGGAGTTGATGCATCATTCGAACTACTTGCAAAAAAAATATCTGGTGATTATGAAGCAAAGATAGAGTTAATCGAATCAGAGATTAATACCAGACAGATAATTCCTTCGACAAAGTCTTCGGCAAGAGTAAAAATTAAAATCAATAATGAAACAATTGAAAATACAGCAGAAGGTTTAGGACCAGTCAATGCTCTTGATATAGCTCTTCGAAATGCTTTAATAAAATACTATCCACATTTAAAAGATATCGAACTAACAGATTATAAAGTTCGGGTAGTTACCGGTAGTAAGGGAACTGAATCTTTAGTTAGAGTCATAATGGAATCAACTGATGGTAAATCTACTTGGTCAACGATTGGTGTTTCTAGAGATATTGTTGAAGCAAGCTGGAAGGCTCTGATTGACAGTATTGAGTATAAACTTATCAACTCTTCTTCTTAGTTTTCATATATTTTTTAAGTGATGTTCTGAACTCTTCTTGGACTTTCTTTGTTGCTTTTTCTATTGGACCCATGACCATTTGATTGTAGGTTTCGAATGCAATAGCTTCTAAATCTTTATCCTTAGATTTTCTTGCCAATTTTAAACACACTATAGATAGATAAAACATTGATCTAAAAAGTGATTTTCTTGCTTCATTAACATTGTATTGCTCCAAAGAAGTGTTTGAATCAAGCAATGAATAAAAGCTTTGTCCTGCAAACAAACTCAGCAATTTTGACAATTCTTTAGAATTATTAGTTTCAATAACTTTTATCAAAGGAGCCTCTAGAATCGATGATAGTTGGTCACTTCCCTGGGAAAGCAGTTGCGCCAACTGCTTAAGCTTAGCTTTATCTTCAGTTTCTAATATATCTTTTATCGTATCTCTTACGTAGTCTAAAGCATAAGAGTCTTTTATTTCATCCAATTCGAGGCCTTTATTTTTTAATTCTTTTATTTCAATGATTTTATTTATTGTATCAACTGGATAAGACACATCTGGCTCTAAATCTGAATCAATTCTTGCTGTAATTTTTGGTGGAGGAATGATTCCTAATTCCGAGTACATACTTACTGTAGCTTTAGGGTCAGGTCCCAAATTAATTTTTCTCTTCTTGAGTTCAATTATTAAGTCATGCAAAGAAATCATCTTCATAGCTTAATAATAATTATTCCTCTTGGTGATTTAATGTCAAAATGTTACTTATTAACAAAAGTTAACCAAATATTGTTTTTGTTCACTTTTCCCCAAAATGGGATATGTGCTTTTAATAAGAATTCGTCATTTTTAAGATTTATTTTAATAATGAATTTATTCTTTTTGTTGTAAATCAATTCTCCTGAGATTTTAAAAGATTTTTTATCAAAGCTTTTTAAGTTACTATTGTCTAAATAGTCAGACATCTTATTTATTTCTATTGCAATCATATGTCCTTTAAAAGGAAAATCTTTCAAATTAACAAATAAGAAATTTCTTTTTAAAGAATCTTTTATTTTTAAAAAATATAAACTTTGTGAACTAGAAAAATAGTGTATTAGTTCCATGATATTATTTTGTGTTTTCAACAATATAGGCCATGCCTTTTAATGTTAATTTTGAATCAATTAAATAGTTTTTAGGGAAAAAGGATCTGAATATTTCTGACAATCCTCCGGTAACAATAACCTTGAAAGGTTTTTTGTATTTCTTTTTTATTAAATTCACAAACGAGCTTATCATCAAATAGTGTCCGTAAGTAAATCCTGAGCTTAAACTTTCCTTAGTTGAATTGCCTAATATTTTTTTTGTTATTCTAATGCTATGATTGCCTATCATTGAAGTAGACGATATTAAAGATTGATAAGAAGTTATTGGCCCAGGTATGATAACTCCTCCTATAAAAGTAAGCTTTGAATCAATTACGTCAATTGTGGTTGCGGTCCCAATGTCGACTACAATAAATGATTTTTTTATAGATATTGATTGAGCACCAACACAATTTAAAAATCTATCCATTCCAAGAGTGTTAGGCTTGTTGTATCTAAGTTTAAAATTCTTAAAAGTTCTTTTGTTTAGTATTTTCGTTTCAACGCCTACAAGTTCTTTTTTTATAATCTTAAGAACTATATCCTTGGCATATTTATTAACATACGAAATATAAACTTTTTCGACTTGTTTATTTTTTAGAATCTTTTTAATAGTCCTTGAAAAATTAGATTGAATACTGCTCTTATTTACGCAATCTACAGATTGAACAGCTCCTATAGATAATTTATTATTCAAAGCTAATTTGATACTAGAATTTCCACATTCAACAAGTAATCTCACAGAATAGTTAGTATAACATTGACAAAAGGATTAATTTAGTTTTCACTTATAGCACTAGGAGGCCTTGTTTATGGAAAAAATTAAAAGAATTTGCTGGGATTGTCCAAACGAGCCAGTTACTAATTGGAAAGTTAATAGCGTTCAAGAAAGAAGAGAAGGACACTTGCTTACAATTTCTTGCGCAAAATGCGGCAAGGAATCTCAAGTGTTTGGCTGGATGGTTGGCTGTGAGTGTGATACTTGCAAAAATCAATCTATTGGCGCCGCAAAATAATATTTTTAGCAATAACTAAAATTGAAAGATGAATAATAAATCTGTTAATAAGTTTGACTTGCGTCTGAGAGAAAGACTTCTTAAAGATGGACAAGTTTCCAAAGAGGAAATTACTCAATATGATGCTTCTTTAGAAGACCAGTCTGAAAACATGTTGGATATCCAAGAAATAATTGATAGAGAAGAAGAGGAGTCATCTGATTCTGAAGAAGTAATAGAGGCATCAGAAGAAGTCGAAGAATAGTGGGAAAATTTCAATATAAAATTGTAAATTATCACGATTTTATCAAACCTGAGAGTTCATCTCATGAACTCAATATAGAAGAATCATCTGAGTCAAAAAAAGAAGCAGAAAATTCAAAAATGATTGAGAATGAATTAAACGAATTAGGAAAAGAAGGTTGGGAGCTTGTAGAAATAATCAATAATAAATTTTTTCTCAAAAGAGCATTGTAAGACAAATGTAGATACTAAAAAATAAATATACAATTATTCCAAATGCACTTTGCTGATAATAATTCATAAACCAAGATAAACAAAATAAAGAACCAAATCCCTATACTGGCCAGTATAGTTTTAACAAAAAAATCCATAATCAATTTAAATAGAAATACATTATGATTGATCCAAAAATAAGACCTTCAAAAAAAGCAATCCATAAAATTCCATAGTGAGAAATGTTAAATTCTTTCATAAAGTATTCAACTAAATCTTTATGCCATTTAATAAATTTATCAATCATAACTATAGAAATAAGAAAGTAACTACACCAAAAAGCAACATTAGCATTGGCAAGCATCCATACATAGCTTAATCATCCCATAATTCTCTTTGATTTAATAGCCAAGATTGATAATCATTCTCATTTACAAGATAAGACCAATGCAACAATGATTGTTGAATTCTTCTGCTTATATTTACGCTTTCTTTTATAGCAGACCCTGAACTATGAATTTTTCCATAAATTGTATTTCTCCATCTACCAGAAGGTCCACAAAAAGCTAACCATCTTTTTATCTGTCTTTCGTCATCCTCATGCCTTCTCCCCATATAATATTTACAGTACCATTCAAACCATCCTCGTGGATCATCAGGATGTATCCATCCAGCATCTTCCCATTCTTTCTGACTCTGACCAGATTTAATTTTAAAAAAATTAACTTCGGGCAAATAAGTCTTTGAACAATAAAAATTTTTATCTACCCCTCTAAACCATTCTTCAGGAAAATCCTTAAAACTAATTATCTCTGCGAAATATGTACCTCCGAAAATCCCTTTTTTAATCATCTCTTTTGGGGTTAGCATCGGTTTAAACATTGATTGGCTTGTCATCTTTCCAAATTCCCTTAATTACGCTTCCATCTTTCGAAGTATATTTTCCTTCTCCATTTCTTTTATTGTTTTCATATTTTCCCTCATATTTCGATCCATCAGAATATGTGTAAATACCATTTCCATGGAACTTATCATTGTTAAACTCTCCTATATACAACGAACCATCTGGAAATGTAAATGTTCCCTTCCCGTGCTTTTTATCATTTTTGTACTCACCCACATATTTTGATCCACTTGGATAAATATAAGTACCCTTGCCATGTCGTTTTCCATTTTGAGATTGTCCTTTATATTCTCCACCAGTATGCGAAGTGTAAGTTATTGTTTTCACAATTAATAATTTACTTAATTATTTTATCGTTATCGAATTTAACAGAATGTTTTTTTCCATCTGGCAAAGTAAAGGTTCCCTTTCCGTGCTTTTTGCCTTCTTTGAATTTCCCTACAAACTTTGCTCCATCGGGATATGTCATAGTTCCTTTTCCATGAATTTTTCCATTTTTAAATTGTCCTACATATTTAAGGCCATCACCATAAGTCATAGTTCCTTTTCCATGCATCATATCATCTTTCCAGCTACCATCATATTTATTTTCTTTATATGTAAAAACTCCCTTTCCATTTCTTTGTCCATTCTTATATTCTCCTACATATTTTGTGCCATTAGGGAAAGTATGCACACCCTTGCCATGCATTTGATTGTTTTTCCATTCACCTTCATATTTTTCACCATCAGGGAAAGTCAGAGTTCCTTTTCCGTTAACTACACCTTCTTTGTATTCTCCTACATATTTTTCTCCATTAGGAAAAGTGTAAGACCCTTTTCCATGACCTTTTCCATTCTTCCATTCTCCTTCATATGTTCTTCCTTCTGCGCTAAGAACTCCATAACATTTATTCCATTTAGTTGAATCCTTTCCTTCGCATTTGGGTAAAGAAAATGAACTCCCAGTAAGCAATAATAAAAATAAGAAAATAAAACTGAAAAATTTCATAAAGTAATTGTATCAAATTTTGATAAAATTAAACCATATTATGAAAATACCTATTTATTGGGCTAAAGCGAAGCAGCATTTATCTAAAAAAGATAAGAGGCTTTCAAAAATTATTCAAAGCCATCAAGGAGCTTTATCAACAAGGAATAATCCTTTTTATTCCTTATGTAAATCTATAGTCGGACAACAAATATCAGTACAAGCAGCTGATTCTGTTTGGAATAAGTTAAGTAATAAATGTAAAAGAATCTCTCCAAATCGAATAAATGAATTAAAGAAGACTGAATTATTACAATGCGGTCTATCAAGACAAAAAGTTGAATACATTAGACTTTTATCTAAAAACTTTTTAAATAAAAAATTTAGTATTTCTAAATTAAAAAAAATGAATGATCAAGATGCAATTAAATATCTTTGCACAAATAAAGGCATTGGTGTATGGACTGCGGAAATGTTTTTAATGTTTAATCAAAATAGACCTAATATTTTTCCAGAACAAGATATTGGACTATTAAAAGCAATATCAAAGA